>JAEEGK010000119.1_pt1 | contig 187468 bp, 142 predicted proteins | sample 8958771 | NCBI WGS metagenome assembly JAEEGK01 (sample SAMN16246547, study PRJNA631951) | gut metagenome | biome: gut microbiome; feature: rumen; material: SC-attached | host: Bos | place: Iran: Karaj | collected 2018-10 | reverse complement strand
GCCTTATATCAGGTGGTTATTGCGACGGGGTTCCACCTCTTCCCATTCCGAACAGAGAAGTTAAGCCCGTTTGCGCCGATGGTACTGCAATGCAATGTGGGAGAGTAGGAAGCCGCCTCCTTTTACAGAAGACTCTGGATAACAGAAATGTTTTCCAGGGTCTTTTTTTTGTTTTCATGGTTTTGCCTAATTATAGTGGCTATAGTTGTAATAGTGACTATAGTAGTAATAGTAGAATAGTTATAGTGATTAATGTAGTACACTGGCTGCAGTAATAGCAGTGTCGATAGTAGTTTACAGTAGTTTACGGGATAATTTGCCGGATATTTCTGTGTAAAGGGTTTTGTTGTTTGAAAAAAGTTTTGTACCTTTGCATATAGGAATGTTTATTGAGAGGAATTTAAATGTATTATTAACCAGATTTGAAAATCTATATATAAATTGAAAGCATGATGAAGAATTTATTCTCAATTATTACGATGATGTTATTTGCAGTTTGTGTCCACGCACAGACTATTCGCAAAGGTGACAAATTCTTTGACGGTGCAACGCTTTACACTGTACAGGATGTACGTATGAACAAATATGTATATATGACGGGCTCGGATGATAGTGAATTATCGCTTGAAAAGGTTGATGGAAAAGCAGGTATGTACACTCTTCAGCCCAGTCGTCAGGCAGATGATGCTCCGTTTGGTGCACAATTTGGTTGGCGTGTTCAGTACATTCGTCAAGATGGTATGAATTTCCTTGCACTGCGTAAACCCAGTGGTGATGCTATGTGGATTTTTGTTCTTACACCAGATGATATAGACGATTGCATAGAACAGCAGCGACTGATGAAACAGGAGTTGCCAAGTGAGATAACATCAAATACACTCCTAAACCGTCATTATCTTGCAGAAATTCCAAACAAGAAAGAATTACGATTGATGCGAAACGAGATTCTTGCCCGTCATGGATATCGATTCAAGTCTAGGGATTTGCAGGAATGGTTTGGTCAGCAGTTTTGGTATAAACCAGGCAATAACAATAATGCAATAAAGTTAAATATCATTGAGCAAACCAATGTACAGATCATAAAGAGTGAAGAAGATGCTCGAGGTGATGAATAAATATAGTATAGTGATGAATAAATATTTTCTTTTTACAGTTGCCATGCTGGCATTTATAGCATGTGGCAACAAGACTGCTAACAGTAGTAACCTACAAGATTCTACAGCCGTTGCAGATTCGGTATCAGGAGTTGGGTCATCTGATTTGTGGTCAGAGGATGCGGTAGAATCCCAGGTACGGAAGATGTATGCACGACTGAATGATATGGACAAACGTGGAATTGTTAGCATATCACTGTTGGATAAGGAATTCTGTACAGGTTATTTCAATGGGCTCAAGCAGAATATTGAAAAACATGATGCAAATGCTATGGGCGACAACCGTTTCTATGGTGACGAAGAGGGTTATCGTTGGATGCATGGTAAGATGCCATTGACTATTGAGTCTGTTAAGGTGGAACTTCTGACAGGAAACATGGCCAATGCAACAGTTCGCTTTGCTACGAAGAATGGTGGGTCGAATGAGATAACACTTGAAATGTGGTTAGAGAATGGACAATGGCGTGTTAATAACTTCATTGACACAAAAGCATTTGGCAAGAATGGTTTTATCGGTATGATGGAACGATATGCAAGGGATAATAATATTCCATTTGAGGCGGGTGAAGAATCAGCTGAGGGTTCAACGCCATCGACTGCCGACTATGATGTTAGTGTTAGAACCACAGACCTTGACAGTGAAAAGCCACGTTATGAGGCCATAATCAGGATTAATGGCAAAACTGTACAGGTGGCAGAAGGTTATACAGAAGGTTATCCACAAGATATGCTTAAGTCATTTGGTAATGTGTGGCAGGCCGACGTTAATTTCGATGGTTATGACGACGTTCTCATCAGTCTTGGTCTGGAACCTGTGAGCGATCAGGTGTTTAAGTTGTATGATGCATGGATATACAATCCTAACGATGGAAAATTCCATAAATCTCCAACATTCCGTGACATCTGTAATCCAGAGATTGATGCAAAGAAAAAGCGAATCCTAAGTCATTATGTAGCCCGTGATGGTCATACTAAAGTGTATAGTGCACATTATTGGCAGCGTGATGGCAGCATACAGGAAATGGGTGACAGTTGGACGAAATGATTTTCTGCACCAGTCTGGTGACAGTTTGGTGTAATACTGCACAGAGGCTCCTTATACATTATTGTTGAAAGAGCCTCTGTGTCATTTTAATAGGGTAGGGCTTTATAGCCTCTCACCACAGTGCTTGCAGTAGTTGGCACTGAGGTCTGTCTTCTGGTTGCAGCGTGGGCAGTGTCCGTTTCTCCCTTTTTTCTTTGTCACGTCTATCATTGTGGCAGAGACGATGCCGGTAGGAACTGCAATTATGGTATAACCGAGAATCATTACCAGTCCTGACAGGAATTTTCCGATGCCAGTGGCAGGCGTGATATCTCCGTATCCCACGGTTGTCAGAGTTACTATTGCCCAGTATATGCTGGTTGGAATATCAGTGAACTGTGTACCGGGTTTATGACACTCAACTATATACATTATGGTGCCAATGATACAAACCAAAACCACGACAAAGAGGAAATACACCAAAATCTTGTTCATACTGCGGCGTATGCTCTCCAATAATAGTATTCCTTCGTTTATGAATGTGAAGAGTTTGAGTACGCGGAATATACGTGTGAGACGGAAAGTCCTCATCACAGAGAAATACCTTAGTGGTGGGAAGAATATGCTCAACAACTGTGGCAGTGTGGCAAGCAGGTCTATGATACCGAAGAAACTTAGTACGTAATCTCGTTTTACTGGTGAGCAGTAAACGCGCAGTACATATTCCACTGCGAAGATGAAGCTAAGTATATATTCCAGTATTATAATGGAGAATTTTATTATTCCTTTCGTCGTCATGTCAAGTGACATTAGAGCTTGAAAGGAGAAATCATCCACTTTTACTACACTCTCCATGGCGGCACTGATAGCGCACAAGACTATCGCCACCATTATGGTGATGTCAACGGGGCGTGACCATCGGTCTTCGTCGGTGAAGAGAATGTGGTGCAGGCGTTCCTTGTCTTTAAGTATATGTCTTAGTCTGCTGAAGAAATATGTAATTGTCATCTGACTTTTCAATTAGAATAGCGAACAAATCACCAAAACAAAGATGTCTTGGTTTCCTGTATTTCGTTTGTTTTATGTGCAAAATTAGAAAAAAATAATGTTTTGTGCAAATATTTCTTAAATAATGTTTGCTACATAGGAAAATATTAGTAATTTTGCACATTGAGAAAGTAAGCAAACACAATGAAACAACGCGTAATAATATCAAATGTTCTTGAGGCAGACCTTGCTGCTGCTATTGCAGACTGCAAATACGACCGTCTCTTTGTATTGACTGACGATACTACACTTGAGAAGTGTTGGCCAGTGATTAATGATTTCACCTGTCTGAAGGAAGCGCAGATGATAACCATCGGAGCTTCCGACGTGCAGAAGACCCTTGGTTCTACCGTACATGTGTGGGAAGAACTGCAGAAGGGTGGTGCCACACGTCATTCTCTGCTCATCAATCTGGGTGGAGGGATGGTTACCGACCTTGGAGGTTTTGCTGCAAGCACCTTCAAACGTGGCATTAATTTCATCAATATCCCTACGACTCTGCTTTCCATGGTGGATGCATCGGTGGGCGGAAAGACTGGTATCAACTTTGGAGGGTTGAAGAATGAGATTGGAGTTTTCAATGATTCCAGATATGTAATACTTTGCACGGAGTTCCTTCGAACGCTTGATGCAAAGAACATGTGTTCGGGTTATGCGGAGATGCTCAAGCATGGTCTTATCAACCGTGATGGTGTTGCTATGTGGCAGGAACTCGTAGCCTTTGACATCCTGGAACCCGACTTGATACAACTGCAGCGTATGATAGCAGATTCTGTAGCTGTAAAGGAACGCATTGTTGAGGAAGACCCACACGAGCATGGCATACGCAAGGCTCTGAATCTTGGACACACCGTAGGTCATGCCTTCGAGTCATGGGCTATGCATAAAGACACCCCTATACTTCATGGATATGCCGTGGCATACGGTATTATTGCAGAACTCTATCTTGCTGTCGTGAAATGTGGATTCCCTACAGACATCATGCGTCAGGCTGTGCACTATATCCGTGAGACATACGGCATACTTCCTATAACATGTGATGACTATCCCGAACTATTACAGTTGATGACACACGACAAGAAGAATACTGCAGGTGAGATAAACTTCACCTTGCTTGGCGGCATCGGTGACATTCGCATCAATCAGACTGCAACAGAAAAAGAAATAGAGGAAGCACTTGATTTCTTCAGGGAAGGCTAAAAGACATATCAGGTCATAACAAATAGGTGTTATGACGACAATATATAAAAAGGAGCGACATATATCATGCCGCTCCTTTTTATATTATTATGCAATATGTTTTTTATTTTGCATACAGTGCAACGATAGCCTCGTAGAGCTCCTGCTTGCCAGAAGTCTGCTTTGGCTCGTTCACCTTCTTGCCATACTCGTAAACCTGCTCCAGTGTGAGCTTGCCGTCCTCGAAGTCCTTACCCAGACCGCTGTCGAATGAAGCATAGCGCTCCTTCAGCATCTTAGGCAGTTCAGACTTCTCCATGATCTCTACTGCATTGAGCAGTGCGCGTGCGCAAGCGTCCATGCCTGAGATGTGTGCGATGAAGATGTCCTCAAGGTCGGTAGAGTTACGACGTGTCTTAGCGTCGAAGTTTGTACCACCTGTGCCGAGACCGCCGTTGCGTACGATCTGCATCCAAGCCTGTGTCAGCTCGAAGTTGTCGATTGGGAACTGGTCGGTATCCCATCCGTTCTGAGCGTCGCCGCGGTTAGCGTCGATAGAACCGAGCATGCCGTTGTCAACAGCCACTGCGAGTTCGTGCTCGAAGGTGTGGCCTGCCAGTGTAGCGTGGTTCACCTCGATGTTCACCTTGAAGTCCTTGTCCAGACCGTGAGTCTTCAGGAAGCCGATGACTGTCTCTGTGTCAACGTCATACTGGTGCTTAGAAGGCTCCATTGGCTTTGGCTCGATGAGGAATGTGCCCTGGAAGCCCTTTGAGCGAGCGTAGTCGCGTGCCATGCCGAGCATGGTAGCCATGTGCTCTTTCTCACGCTTCTGGTCGGTGTTCAGAAGGCTCATGTAACCCTCACGGCCACCCCAGAATACATAGTTCTCAGCGCCGAGCTTGATACCAGCGTCGATAGCGTTCTTGATCTGCACGATAGCGCGAGCTACAACGTCGAAGTCTGGGTTTGTAGAAGCACCGTTCATATAGCGTGCGTTGCCGAATACGTTAGCGGTTGACCACAGCAGTTTGATGCCAGTTTCCTTCATCTTCTCCTGCAGGTAGTCAGTGATAGCCTTGAGGTTTGCCTCATACTCCTCTACGCTGTTACCCTCAGCAACGAGGTCAACGTCGTGGAAGCAGAAATAAGGGATACCGAGCTTCTGCATGATTTCGAAGCCAGCGTCAGCCTTGTTCTTTGCTATTTCTACAGCGTTGGCACCCTGGTTCCATGGGAATGTCTTTGTGCCGCCGCCGAACTGGTCAGCGCCCTCTGCGCACAGTGTGTGCCACCATGCCATAGCGAAACGCATCCAGTCTTTCATTTTCTTGCCAGCCACTACGCGCTCAGCGTCATAGTAGTGGAATGCCATTGGGTTCTTTGACTCTGGACCCTCGAATGGGATCTTGCCAATCTCTGGAAAATACTCTTTTGCCATTTTTGTTTACGTTAATTAAGTGAATATTTATTTTTTTGTTGAATCTTTATTGTCTATTATAGCCTACGGCGTACCATGAATTATCATGAATGTCATGAATTATATCATAAATTATTATCTTCGTCATCAAATGGATTATAGTTTACGTTTATGGGTGTCATATTTTTGTCTGCCATATTACACTCATTAGTGTTCGCATCCCTTATCCATCTTTCTCCCTGTAAAGATTTTGTACCAAAATTTATTAGTAATCCCACTTCTTTATTTGTTAAACGGAGATAGTTGCATAATTGTGCACGATGTGCTGAACATAATTTGGAAACGGATTTCAACTCTATTATTATATCATTTGCTACGATATCCATTCTAAAGCCCTTACCCAGTTCCCTATTCTTATATACTACAGGAGCCTCTACTTCGCGAACATTATTTATGCCATTGTCTGTCAGTTCTATTGACAGAGCGTCTCGATATATAGATTCCAGCAGGCCAAAACCTAATTCACGGTGAACCTCCATTGCTGCGCCTATAATTTTGTATACATCGTTTGTGTATCTCTCGATTCCGTTCAAATTAAATTTATGGATAAATTAATGGAATTTATGGAAATTCATGGTGCCTCGCAGAGTTTTACAGTCTTGCCTTCCAGCGCAGGTATGCCTCCTGGTATTCTGCGGCATTTGCCGTGTCGGGCTCTATTGTGGCGATGCGCTTCAGGGTTGAGAAGGCTTCTACGTTGTCCTTGTAGATGCCTGCGCCTATGCCAGCACCCTTGGCTGCACCTACTGAACCGTCGGTCTCGAGGAGTTCGATGGTTGCACCCGATGTCGATGCCAGCGTGTCGCGGAATATCGGTGACAGGAACATGTTTGCCTTGCCGGCGTGGATCTTCTTTATGTCCATGCCCATCTGACGCATTATCTCCATGCCATAGCAGAAAGAGAATACTATACCTTCCTGAGCGGCACGCACGATGTGCGAACGGTTGTGCTTGTTGAAGTTCACACCCTTTATCTGACAACCCACTTCCTTGTTCTCCAGTACACGCTCTGCACCGTTGCCGAACGGAGTTATGATAACGCCGTCTGCGCCGATAGGTGCCTGAGCAGCGAGGTCGTTCATCTCTGGGTAAGACAGGTCTGGGGTGATGTTGCGGTGTACCCATGCGTTGAGGATGCCCGTACCGTTGATGCAGAGCAGTACGCCGAGACGGTCAAGCTCTGTGGTGTAGTTTACGTGTGCGAAGGTGTTCACACGGCTCTTCGGATCGTAGTTTACCTCGCCCAGCACTCCATATACAACACCTGAGGTACCTGCTGTAGAAGCAATCTCACCTGGGTTGAACACATTCAGCGACAGAGCATTGTTTGGCTGGTCACCTGCGCGGTAGCTTATAGGTGTACCCTCTGCCAGTCCTGTCTCCTCTGCAGCGGCCTTGCTCACCTGACCCTGGACAGCAAACGTAGGTACTATGTCGGCTATCATGTCGTCATGGAAACCGTAGTAGTCGAAGAGGAACTTGGCTGGGCGCTTCTCCTTGAAGTCCCACATCATTCCCTCTGACAGTCCGCTGATGGTGGTGTTGATTTCACCGCTGAGTTTCATTGCGATGTAGTCGCCGGGGAGCATCACCTTATATATACGGCTGAACAGCTCAGGCTCGTTCTCCTTCACCCATGCCAGTTTTGCGGCAGTGAAGTTGCCTGGAGAGTTGAGCAGATGTGTCAGGCACTGCTCACTTCCGAGAGCGCCGAATGCCTTATCGCCGTATGGTACGGCGCGTGAGTCACACCAGATGATGCTGTCGCGCAGCACTTCGCCCTGCTTGTCCACGCACACCAGACCGTGCATCTGGTATGATATGCCTATCGCCTTGATGTCGCTGCCGCTGACACCAGCCTCTGCCATTATCTTCTTCAGTGCGAGTTTTGCATTCTGCCACCACATGTCGGGAGCCTGCTCTGCCCATCCGGCTTTCAGCGCCTTAATGGGTGCTTCGCTTTCAGGAAAGAATGCAGTAGCTGCCATCTGGCCAGATTCTACATCTACGAGTGATGCCTTTACACTTGACGAGCCGACATCAAAGCCCAATAAATATTGTTTTGCCATTGTTTTGGTTATTTGTACTGTTTACACTTTGATTGACTTAAATCTTCGCAAAGGTAATAAATTTTCTTGTGACGAACAAAAAAGTATAGGTGAAAAATGTTTAAATGAAACATTTTTCACCTATAGAATGAATGTTTCTCTAATTCTGCAATCACTGCTTTAGGTACGAGAGCGGTTAGATTCTGTTTGTTTTTTATCATCCTTCGTATCTCTGTGCTTGATACGGGGAATAGCGGAAGCTCATACACTTGCACTTTCTTCGCATTTTTTGGCGGTTGTCTCACCTCTTCTCCGCTTCTTGGATACACTGCTATTTCATATTCGCGCAATATGTCTTTATGGTGTGCCCACTTGTCGAAGTGTTCCCAGTTATCGCCTCCTATTATCAGCACAAACTCATCTTGGGGATAATCCTGTTTCAAGTGCTGAAGTGTATTCCATGTGTATGATGGCCGCGGCAGGTGAAACTCGTAGTCGCATGCCTTCAGTCGTGGTTCTTCTTCCAATGCGGTCTTTGTGAGGTGCAGTCGCACTTCCTCTGGTGCGAGGTCAGACTGCGTTTTCAGCGGATTCTGTGGTGACACCATGTACCACACCTCGTCAAGCTGTGCCACGCTCAGCATGGCACGTCCCAGTTCCACATGTCCATTATGTATAGGGTTGAATGACCCTCCGAATAATCCTATCCGCATTTTTCATTTTTCACTTTTCACTCTGAGCGAAGCGAAGCCCTCACTCTGCACACACTGCCCTGATGCTGAAGCCGTAGTAGCGTGACTTGTCGCTTATCGTGCCGGATGAGAAGTCGAGGCAGCGGCCGTTGCTTGGATTTGTTTCAGTGATGCAGTGGCCCCAGTATCGTCCTACTGTGCCGGCACTGCGCAGTGAACTGTTGTAGCGGTAGCCGGCGCAAGGCAGGAAGATGGTGTTGCCGTTAGGACCGGTCACCTCGTAGCCCGCCACACCATCATACTTGGTGTTGCCCTTGGCCTGCAACTTCCAGTTACATTTCTCACGGAGCTCTATGATTTCATCACATGTCGGCACGCGCCATTTTGCGCCCCAGTTTATTATTGCCGCGTCATCGTCTGGCTCAAGCCTTATCATGTCGTCTTTCACTCCGTATTCTTCGTTGGTGCAATATTTCGTCAACTTGTTGTAGCCACCGTCACAGTATGCATAGTTGGCCCAGTTGAACGGTGCTCCGCTTTCATTGTATCCAGTCGTGATGCCCCATGCGAAGTAATCGCCGTATTCGCTCGGCTTCGTTGCACCCAGGTTACATGTAGCCCATTTCACGCTCAGGCCGAGGTCCACGGCCTCGCGAGTGTCTGAACTCTCCACTATGAACATCTTCACGTCACCATAGTGTGGCGTGCCGTCTATAATGGCGTATGCGCGGTAGTACCATGTATCAACGGTCAGCGGCAGCGTTACCACGTAGTAGCTTTCATCATCCACCTCATTGGCTTTCACACAGAAATCGCTCACAGTCGGGATGGAATCCCTTGAATAGCACACACCCACGGTGAGTGAGCGGTATGTGCCTGTTCCCATGTTGAGCATAGATGCCACGCTGAAGTTGCTTGCGTCTATGTCGCCTGTCGTCACCACTTTCTCTCCTGTGGTGCGGAATGCGTTTGTTATGCCGTAGCTTACATATCCGTCCATTATGGCGTATGGGCGGTAATAATATGTAGTGTCGCCGTTGAGTGCCGTCAGGTTGACGGTATAGTTGCCATCCTCATCCCTGTCGATGCCAGCCACCACACCATCTTCCGTTGAAGGCTCCGACATTGTGCTGTAGCATACTCCGTATGTCAGCGTGTTGTATTCCAGTGTACCGAGGCTCATGCCTGAAGCCACCTTCGCACTGTAGCTGGTGATGTCTGTGGCGGTACCTGTGGTGAAACCTATACCTTGTCCTTCTGTAGTGAAACTGTGTACCTTGCCGTATATGAAGGTGCCGGCGAGGTTGATGAATGCCCGGTAATAATAAGTCGTTGCCGGTGCAAGGCTTGTTATTTCGATGTCATATTTTCCTTCTTCGTCAATAGACGCAAGGCTTACCGTCTTCTGGCGTCCGTTGGTTCGTGTGGGAGTACCGTCCATGGCATATATTATTCCCACGCTGGTTCCCGCGTCGTCCTTGCCTTCAAGGTTGTTTGCCCATCCGGATACCGAAGCGTTATATACTCCTATGTCTGTCGCATCACCCGTGGTTACAGGGTCAAGCCAGTCGTCATCTGACGGTTCGTTATTCTCTATTACCCAGTAAATGCTGTCAAGATCGTCAACATAGTGTTCCACGGTCTTGCCGCCCGACAGACACAATACCATCTTGTATTTCTGCGCTTGCACTGTGGTCAGCAGTGCTGTCAGCAATATGTATGTTAGTATCAGTCTTGTCTTCATGGTTAATTTAGGTTTCTTATATCACGTATATTTTCAATGGCAAATCTACAAAAAAAAATAGAATCAACAAAATTTTTTGAGAAAAATTTTGTTCAAAAACGGAAAAAACATCAATATACACCAATAAATCGCAAAAGTGGAGGCCTTTTGGGACCTCCACTTTTGCTTTTATGTAATTAATTTACTGTTCGTCAATGTTAAACCAACCTGTGGCTTCCTTTGCATCCATGTCGTTAGTTTCTTCTTCTGGGTCCTGATCAACCAGTGAGACGTTCATCAGTGACTGCATCTGCTCCAATCGCAACGCATCCAGCATTGGCTCTATATATTCTTTTTTCATAATACTTGTCCTTTCTTTTAATGAGTTTACTTTATACGTGCGCTGAATTTACTTTATCTGTGCACCAGCTGCATTGAATACGCCGTTGGCATTCTCAATTACGAACTGGCCGTTCTTTACATATTTCTTGGCAGCTGCCACTTTCTCCACTTCCGTTACGGCAGTCACTTCAGTTGCTTCTTCCTCGTCGCCAAAGATAAAGAATGTCTCCTTTGCGCCGGCAGATGGGTTGTAAGGCAGATAGGCCTTGCCTGGAAGGAATTCATTTCCTGTGTATTTCTTGAATGTCTTGCCGCTGAGTGCCAGAGCACCTTCTATTGATGCCAGACCTGCTGCAGTAGTGGTAGGCTTGAGGTCGTTGGCACCGAGTGCAGCCGCTGTTTTCTGATAGTTGAATTTGACGGTAGCACCAGGTTTGCCATATATCAGTACACCATTGTATGCTGGTACCACGTTGCCTTCTATAGGCTGTGCGTCAATCTTGTCGCCTGAGAATGTGCAGGTGTAAGCCTGTGCGCCGTCAACATACACGTTCTTTTCACCAGAATATGTGGCAAAACCTTCAGGGTTGAGGGTTATGGAACCTTCAAGGATGGTGTAGTCGATTACTGCATAGTAGCAGAACTGTGATTCATTGTTATCGGTGAACGTAAGTTCGTCTTCCACGTCGTCAAGGGCGAATACGCGGACATCAGGATCGTCCAAGTCTGTGAAGGAGGCCATGGCGATAGAACTGTTGTCGTATGTGTGTCCGTCCACCTCTGCCCAGTAGTTCTTGTTGTTCGTTGCTTCAGGCAGATTCACATAGCTGTAGAAAGTGATGCGGTTTGCACGATAGCCAGGTGGCAACAATATTCTTGATTGACGGCCCTTGGAAGCCTTGATGGTAGTGTAAGCCAAATCACTGCCAGGAAGTATTTTCTTACCCTCACCTGTTATTTCTATGGCCCAATCCTGATATTCGGTATCGTCATTACCAACCAATGCGGCTTCGGCGGCACCATCGCTGCTTACGTCGAGCGTCATGTCAGTATCGTTATAATACAGTATGATGGATGAAGATCCGGGCTTTGCCTTTACTGCAGCAACATTATGGCTGACAATCTCTGATGTAAGCGTTCCACCGCCTACTACAGCCTTGGCTTTAACGGTCGCGTCATTGTCCTGAATGGTGAATGGACGGGTAAACTCCACCCATGTAGTTCCATTGTCAAGTGAATAGAAGATAGTTGCGATGTCTGTAGCGCAATCTATCTCTACAGTGCCATTGATGTCAATAAACGTTGGATCTGCTACGGAAGATATCACCTTTATTTCACAGGTATTTGTGATAGCAGGATTACCTACAGGATTGTCGTTACCGTCTTTCTCCACAATCACACAATAGTAATATTGTGTTCCCACTGCAGAAATATCCGGGGTATAAGTGGAACTGTTAGCGCCCACTATGGCTATGCCGCCGCTTGTGCTGTTTGAAGAGTTGATGTACCACTGGTACTCCAAATGGTCGTTGACGGCATCAACCATGTTTACCTCTACAGCCAATGGGGTTGCACTTGGTGTTCCCAGAGCGTATCCTGCATTAAGTGGCATAGTTTTCACTGTAGGACTGCTGGCAGAAGCCTCGGTGACAGAAACGAAATAGATACCAGTCTCAGAATCCTGAGTAATAGTTTGTGTGCCTGGCGCAACTCCAGTGATAGTGTACACACGTACTAATGAATCACCAGCGTTCGGGGTATTTACACCTACAGAATTAGCGATGGTGTTACCGTTAAACTTGAACTGATTGTCTGGATTTGCGGAGGTTGCCTGAACAATGACAACCGTCGCCGTACCATTGGTATGGAACGATATACTGCTCTTTGAATTCATTTTCAGAGCTGCGAGGAACTTAGTGCCGTTATATTTACCACCATATTTCGTGTTGAATCCACCACCAGAGTTAACGGTAAAGTAATTGACGTCAGAAGCATCCACACCGTTGTCAAGCCTCAGTGTATAGGTATTATCCGCCCACATGCCCAATGAGCATAGGACACTTACGAATAAAAGTAATAGTTTCTTTCTCATAATCGTATAGTTTTAGTTAATAATTATCGTTTGGTTTTAGGGTTGTATATATCAAGGATGTTATAGTTGTTTCTTCCTGATTTTATGGTTTTTTATGTTTTAGATTAAAACTTATAGTATATCCGAGAGCAAATTTACAGTATTTTTAACTATTATGCAAGTTTTTTTGCAGTTTTTTTCAATATTAGTGAAAAAAATTTTAAAAACAAGGTATAAAAGGGTCTTTGTGCAGTCTTTAATGTGAACTTTCGAAATGATTATTTCTCATCGTTGATGACGTTAATATATACCATTAATATCATTAATAAAGCGATGGTTTTAACGAGTGAAAATAGAATGAAAAAGTGATAGCTTTCAGGTGGCATCGTAATATGATAGCTTTTACCGTGTAATATGATAGGTATTACAGTGTAAAAGCTATCATATTACACTGTAATACCTATGCTTTTACGATGCCCTATGTAATGCGTTGGTAATCAGTGTGGTTAGGAGGGAGAAAAAACGGGTTTTGCACCTTCCTTGTGCAAAACCCGTTTCTATGCTTTTAATTTTCTTTACAGTTACTCGTCTTCATCTGGATCGCCATCCCAGAAGCCAGTGGTTTCCTTGGCACCCCATTCATCAGCAGCGCTTTCACTGGTTGGAACTTGTTCGGAACCTGCGAGTATCGGCTGGCGCTTTAGCTGTGCAAAGCGCACGTCAGGTTGTATATAGATATTCTTTTTCATTGTGTGAAATTATTTACTTTACATACTTCTTACCTTTGACGATGATGATACCGTTTGCTGCGGCATTGACGCGCTGGCCTGCAACATTGTATGCTTCAGCTGCCTCGGCTGCGCCGTCCTCGCTTACGGTGCTCACGCCAGTTGCTTCCTCTTCTTCTTCGTCTAAGAATACGAGGGTGAGTTTTGCACCTGCGTCATTCACCTTGTTGAGATAAACCACACCGGCCTCTGCGTTTTCAGTGGTCCATGTGAAGAAACCGACACCCTCGTCGTCTTTCCAGCCTATGCGGTAAACACCATCAGGGAAGTTCTCTCCGCCCTCAGTCACCTTGAGCTGATTGATAGCGTCAGCAGGCTGTATGCTGCTGTCGTATGTCAGTGTCATCTGGTAGTAAACCGCTGTGGTTGGCTTCTCAGCAATGCCAATGGTCTTCAGAATCACTGGTGTGCCGGCAGGAATCTCGTTGTTGTCGATGGTATAGAGCACCACCTTGTCGCCTTTCACTTCCTTAGCCCTGTAAACCTTTGTGTTGTCGTCAGCCACGTAAGACTTGTCTGCGCTGTAGAAAGACTTGTAGCCAGCCATGTTCTCCGTGGTGGTGAGAACGAGAGGTGCATCGTAAGATACCGTTTCTGACGTTTCGCTCAAACCGCCCATCTCGTTGGCAGCACGAACAGAATACTGACCATCCTCAAGCAGTTCATAACTGTTAGAGGTTGTGAAGTCAATGACGTTGCCGTCCTTGACAACGGCCCACAGCAGGGCATAGTTGCTCTCATCCCATGTCATGGTGTTTCCGCTGATGCTTACGTTCTGCGGAACAGGAGCCTGCTCTGTAGCAAGTGTAGGCTGCCAACTGCCGAACATCTTCGACATATCTGCTAATTCTGCGGCTTCTGCGGCTGTCAGTATTGGATTGTTGCTGTGTGTTTCTGCAAATACGGTCTTGCGTTCGCTGAGGTCAATGGTGGCACCGCTTGATGTGGTAGAGTTGTACTCTGCAAAGCGATACGGCCAGCCTGCACTCATTTCGCTCCAGCCGATAGGTGAAGGAACGACTAGCATCTTTGTATCGATGAGATAAGCAGCTGGTGTTCCATAACCCCATGGACGACCGAGAGTGCAGGTTACGTTGTTTGTCTCAGGTTTGAGTACGCAGTCTTTGAATACCCAACCGATACTTGCTGGATTTGACGGAACTATAGCATAGCCGTCAGTACCAACCTGTAACAATTCTACACCGTTGAAGTATGCATCGCCCTTGCCACAGAGGTAGTCCGTGCGTCCGCGTACGATACCACCCTCGAAGTAGTAGAGACCGGTTCCTTTGTTAGATGTCCATGTGTCCTGATAGCCATGCAACTTCACATTCTTATATATATTTTTCGTACCCTTATCCTGTATAGCGATGTCGCGACCGCGAGAATCTTCCATGCCAGTTGACACGGTAAGATCCTGCCAATAGATACCATTGCTTGATATTTGGAATACATCACTATTTCCTATACCGTCATATTTGCTTGTTGTACCATAGGTGCCTTCAAACGTAGCATCAGCAGGTATGGCGTTGGTGATGACTACGCCATCGCGGCTTTCACCAATGAATGAGATATTATTACCTGTGATAAAGGTTATACATTCTGGCACCTCATAGCCGTTGCACGTTTTCATCGTGTTGTAGAGCGGAATGGTGTATGTGCCGTTCTTTATGAAGATGCGATAGCGGGTGCTTTGGTCTAAACGGCCATTGGCATTGTTTATTGCAGCCAGCAGTTCATTGACGTTTGATACAACCTCATCATACATATTCTTTGTTACAACCGGACGTTCCATTGTGGTGAAGCTGGTGGTGATTGCTTCGCCAAATGCGATGCCAGACTGGTCTCCAATGCTGTTGGCAGGCAGGGTGAATGTGTATTCAGTGTTGTAATCCAGGTTGCTGTAATTGAATGTCACGGTCTTGCTTGTAACGACAGGAGTAAGTTTCGTGCCGTTGAGGTCGCCTTTGACATTCTCGTTTGCGAGCTGTACTTTCTTGTCGAAGGTGAGAACAATCTTGCCTGTTGCAGATGCACCCGTAGCATTGTCTGCTGGAACGATGCTGACAAGTACAGGAGCATCGCCGCTGGCTGCAGCCTGCTCATCACCTGTGATGAAGAACATGGCCAGAGTGTTGCCGTCGTTAGCCGATGCAGTACCGTCAACAGTTGAAGTCTTGTCGGCAAGCATGCGAATGTAGATCAGACTCTGGTTGTTACATTCTGCTGGCAGGGTCTCACTGAATGATGCTGCGTTTTTGGCACCACTCATGGTGATGCTGCCGAAGTTTTTCCAGTTCGTGCCATCGAGAGAATACTCTGCATTGTATGTCTGGTAGGCATTGTAATTGTAGAGCATCTGGAACTGAACATTGATGTTCTGGAATGCTTCAACATTTACCTTTGTCTGCCAGTGGTAGTTACCTACGTCACCGTTTCCTGCGCCTGCTTGCCAGTTTACTGCTGCACCAGCGAAGCCCTCATAGCCTCCTTCTTCAGCACTCTTGTCAAGCCAACCTTTGGTAGTTGTCGTTCCAGTTTGAACGAGGGTCAGAACAGCGGCTTCATTGTCTGCAGAAGCGAAATCAGCGGGGCGATTTTGGTTGTCAGCTTTGTAGAAATCCCAACCGGCGATGATATCCACCTGTGCGTAGTTGGCGGTGATGGTCTTGTCAGCGTCCATTGTAATAACCTTTTCGCTGTTGGTGTCGTTGTCGCTCCATCCGTTGAAGGTCACGAGTCCATCATACTGATTGGCAGTGAGCGTAACGGTGGTACCTGCTTCATACATATTCTTGTTGTTGACTACTGTTGGTGCAGGATTGATTGTCACCATATAGTCATTGGTGCCGTCAACGGTGAGATTCAACTCGTATGTCTGTACAGCCTCGAAGTTTGCGGTGATGGTGACGTCGTCGTTCATCGTATGGTTGAACACAGGGTCAGTAGAGAGAATGTTGTTGTCTCCGTCTGTCCAGTTTACGAAGTCATAACCGAAGTTCTCTGTTGCGGTCAACTTCACTGTTGTGCCTTCTTCATATTCATCAGAAACTGGATAAACACTTACAGAACCAGCAGCATCATTGCTGACAGCAGTAGTGAGAGTGTATGTTGCAACATCTGCAACAGTGCCATTGAATACACCACTGATAACAATGTTACTGAAAGCTATCTTCTTTTCGTTTGATGTGTGTGATATATAGAAACGTAATGCAAATTCGTCACATTCATCTTCTGTAATATCGATGCTATGATTAAGATTTGCTTCTGTTGAATTAGTGTTGTCATTCCTTAGTATATCAGCAGCAGGAATGTCGGTAACGGTACTCTCTGTACCATCTATTGTATAGCTGTAAGAGAAATAAGCTCCATCAGTACCATCTTTAATGGCATCAAATGAGATGTTTGTTGGCTTGAATTTTACGCCACTCTTTGGCTTTATACTGTATTCAATCATGACACCAGCAACATTACCAGCATTCGAAGTTCCTGGCTGGAAGCATGCCATTGTAACACCACTGTTTGCAGCGTAATTGGATTTTGTTGTAACAGTCAACCCAGAGCCAATGCTCGAAGATGTAGTAGAAACAGCATCAAGTACGTCTGCTGCAACTGTTCCTGTTACCTCGTTACCAACAGCCCATGTAACAGAACCTGCAGTATTGTTGAATGTCGTACCACCACTGCTCTGCACTACTGGCAGCACAGTCTGTATATAACGATAATATTCACCGTCACCGATTACTATGTCTATAGTGCTTGCAGAATTTGCAATAGTATAAGAAATGCTTGTGGTCCCCCTACCTGTATAGTCTGTCTGTCCATCGATGGTAGTTGTTGAAATACTGCTATAAGCCTCCATGCTTATGGTTGCATCCTTGCATGATGGTATTACGAACTCGGTACCATTGTTAACTTGTGCCCAATTGGTATTGCTCGCATTATTGAATTTGCCCGGATTTGTGTTGACGGTCATAGGAACGTCAATGGTTTCGTTGCCAATAGTGGCTTGAGTTACCCATATGTTGCCATTTACATTCTGCCATTGTACTGTAGGCGCACCCTGGTCACGACGGAAATTCCATCTTAGTGTCACAGGCTCAGTGCGGTCATCAAGAGATACGGTGTTCTGAGTGAACACTGGTTGCAGTGTTATATCAGACGCAGGTATGGTGTATGACGTGCCAAGTGCATATTCATTGGTTCCGTCACTCCATGCAGTTAGGGTCTTGCCCTCTATATACATGGTGAAATTATTAGGGAGAGTAATTGCTTTGCCTGTCTCGTCCTTTACAGATGATGGCGCAACGCCTGTGGCTTCGCCTAATGCGAAACTAACTGTAGCCTCTTCTTTCAGTGTGCTTGGATCCACAGCTTCAACGGCGAAGTATGGTACGTAAGAGCCACCACTGATGGTAAGCGTTGTGGATGCATTCACCTTGTAATACCCCGACACTACATTGTTGGTCTTGTCGTTATGGTAACAAGCACCAGTGTTGGTGTTGAATGTTGCTACTGTTTCGTTATTTGCATTTTTGACAGTAACATCGCCACCCCATGCGCATGTGCCAAAGGTTATCTTCACTGTACCTTCCACAGGAACAACGGCAGAAAAATTCTGCAACCCATGTTGGTCAGAGTGATATTTTCCTGTGATTACGGCATTAGCGTCAGCATCATCAGCGTTAACACGTGTGAATGTGCCGTCGTTGTTCATCTTTAGCCCTGCTGTTACGTTTGATGTTTCGGTAGATGTTAGAAATGCACCATCCGTGAAGTCAGCTTTTATATCCACGAATGTCACTGCATTTGCTATGCTCGTACCCACAATCATTCCCAAGACTGCAAGGAAAAATGAGAATAGTTTTTGTTTCATAAGTTAGAGAATTAGATATTTAATTTTTTATTAGTCTGTATTATGATTTAGTGTATGTTTTTGTTATTGTGCAAAAAAAAAAAACATGGTTAATAGTGAAAGTCCATGTTTGAGTTTAACATGAATTTTCTCTATTAACCATGATTCTTACATGAATTGCTATATGTCCTGTTTTTATTGAAAACATGCCACGATGTGCTTTTTAAAAAACAATTTGGAGCAAAATTACGAAAAATATTTAATATAACCAAATTTTTTGCTGATTATTTTATTTTTCGCACATTGCAGCACAAAGACGGTCTTGCAGGTTTTTGGCATAGATGCCTTTCATCACTCCTTGGTTGATGATGGCAAAGCACAGCAGATGACCATTGGGGGCGGTGAGATATCCGGCAAGACTGCTGATGCCAGACAGTGTGCCAGTCTTGGCGTGTACGTTGGATGCTGCCGCAGTGCCCGTCATGCGCTCGCCAATGGTGCCATCGACTGCAGCGATGGGCAGGGTGGGGTAGAGAATGTCGAAAATGTCTTTGTTGCTGTAGGCGTAGCGAAGGAATGCCACCTCTATCTCTGCTGACACATAATTATATAAGGAGAGACCGGAGCCGTCGGCAAAACGGTGGATGACGTCGCCCATACCTATCTTTTTCAGCAGTGACTCCTCGACAGCTTTCGATTTCTTGGCTGTGGAAGGACGGCCTTGTGTCAGTCCTATCTGGTAATAGATGCATTCAGCGTACATATTGTTGCTGTTTTTCAGCATGGGACGCAGAACCTCCTGGAGAGAATGGGTAAGTTCCGTGATGGTGGCGGCACCTTTCGGACAGGTGCGTACATCCGTGGAACCGATGAGAATAACACTGTCTTCCTGCATTACATTTACGAGGTTGTACACGAAATTGTCCTTGCGCTGATATGGCAGGGCGCACAGCACAGGGTTGTTGTCATCCCAGCACCAACCCTCGCCATACATGATGTCGTCGCGCATTGAACGGTCGGCATAGATGTTGCCCCGTATGGTGTCGATGCCGGCATTGCGCAGAGCCAGTGCGATGTCGTGCAGTTCGTTTTTGGCTATCATCGGGTCCATGCCGCCAATGCAGTATATGTCGCCGTGCAGCGTGCGTGTGTCGTTGGCAATCTGTCCGGTGTAGCGTATGGCTGTTCGGAAGGTATAGTCTGCGCCGAGACGGTCGAGGGCAGTGATGGCTGTTATCAGTTTCATGGTAGATGCCGGTCTGAGAGTCTGGCGATGGTCACGCGTGTAGAGCACAGAATCGTCGGTGAGGTCATATACCATGAATCCCATCTGTGATGTCTGCAGCATTCCGGCCTTGGCTATGATGCTGTCGAGCCGCATCTGCATGGACTGCGGCCAGGGAATGGTATCGATGGCTGCGGTGTCGGTAGTCAGAGTGTCTTGTGCAGTGGTGTGCAGCGACAGGAATATAGTATGCAGGATTATTACTGCGGTGAGCAGCAGACGGTTGTTGGTCATTATTTCAGATTTTGATTGTTGATGTTTTTTGTGGGACTTTTTTGTGAGGAGTGATAGGGGAGTAGCAGTGGAGTGAAAGGGGAGTGATAGTGACATTACCTTTACTGATACTATATAGTCTAATACATATGTCCCTATCACTCCTCTATCACTCCTCTATCACTCCTCTATCACTCCTCTATCACTCCTCTATCACTCCTCTATCACTCCTCTATCACTCCTCTATCACTCCTCTATCACTCCCTTATCACTCCCTTATCACTCCCTTAAAATTCTAAAACTGTTTCTTGTCGTAAGCGTGGTGTGGGTAGTCTGTGGTGAAGTGCAGTCCGCGACACTCCTTGCGTTCAATGGCCCATCGGGTGATAAGGTATGCCACGTTGATCATGTTGCGGAGTTCACAGATATCCTTGGTTGGCGTAACGCGCTTGAAGAGAGCCTCAGTTTCCTCATAGAGAGTGTCGAGGCGCACCCAAGCACGCTTCAGACGCAGGTCGCTGCGCACAATGCCTACATAGTTTGACATCACCGTACCTACCTCGTGGACGCTTTGTGTTATCAAGACCTTCTCCTCATTGGTCATGGTACCTTCGTCGTTCCATTCAGGAATCATGGTGTTGAAATCATATTCGTCGATGTGGTCGAGTGAATGTTTTGATGCTGTTTCTGCATATACCACGGCCTCGATGAGTGAGTTTGAAGCCAGTCGGTTGCCTCCGTGCAGTCCGGTGCATGAACATTCACCGATGGCATACAGGCGCCTGATGCTTGAACAACCGTTGAGGTCAACCTTGATACCGCCGCACATATAGTGTGCTGCTGGTCTTACGGGGATGTATTCCTTGGTTATGTCGATGCCGATAGACAGGCATTTCTGGTATATGTTAGGGAAATGATGCTTTGTTTCCTCTGGATCTTTATGCGTCACGTCGAGGCATACGTGGTCGATGCCGTGAATCTTCATTTCCTTGTCGATGGCACGCGCCACGATGTCGCGTGGTGCGAGTGACAGACGTTCGTCATATTTCTCCATGAATGTTTCGCCAGTAGGCAGTCGCAGTATGCCGCCATAGCCGCGCATAGCTTCGGTGATGAGGTATGCAGGGTGTGTCTCGCCCGGATGGTAGAGAGATGTGGGGTGGAACTGAACAAACTCCATGTCAGCCACAGTGGCCTTTGCACGGTAAGCCATAGCCTCGCCGTCGCCGGTAGCGATGATGGGGTTGGTCGTTGTGAGATATACCGCACCGCAGCCACCGGTACACATCACCGTCACCTTGCTCAGGTATGTGTCAACCTTCTGTGTTTCGGGGTTCAGTATGTATGCACCGTAACACTCTATGTCGTGTGACTGGCGTGTTACCTCTATTCCAAGATGATGCTGGGTGATTACCTCTACAGCGAAGTGATTCTCCTTGACCTCAATGTCTGGACAGGCACGAACGGCAGCCATCAATCCGCGTTGTATCTCTGCACCAGTGTCATCAGCATGGTGCAGGATGCGGAACTCTGAGTGACCGCCCTCGCGGTGCAGGTCGAAGAGTCCGTCCTCTGTCTTGTCGAAGTTGACACCCCAGTTCACAAGTTCCTTGATTTGCGATGGTCCCATGCGCACCACTTGCTCTACGGCTGCAGGATCAGAGATGTAGTCACCGGCAATCATAGTGTCTTGTATGTGCTTTTCAAAGTTATCGACGATGACATTTGTGACGGAAGCCACGCCTCCTTGTGCACGGGTTGTGTTTGCTTCATCCAGCGTTGTTTTGCAGATGAGGCATATTTTGCCTTTCTTTGCCCTTGCTACTTTCAGGGCATAACTCATACCGGCAACTCCTGCACCGATGATGAGAAAATCGTATTTATGTACCATAAACTAAGTTGAGTTATTAGTTATGAATTATCTTGTAAGTGAGAATTTCATACCGAGACCGAAGTCCTGTGTCACAGTCGGGTAGGAACCCGCCGACAGCAGCGGTGTATTGCTCTGACGGTCGTAATAGAAACTCATGGAGAGGAGTTTCGACAGTGTGTATTCTGCAGAGAACGCCAGTTTGAAAGCACTGTTGCCGGATGTTGCCGATGACGACATGCTTGCGATGTCGCGTGTTATGGCAGCCTGACTGCGGTAACTCATGTCAAGACGCATATTGAGATCGTGTGCGAACCCTTTGCTCTTGGTTGATGTAGAAGCCTTTTTGGTGTCGGCATCGTCATCATTACCTTTCTTCTTTCCCTTGACGGTCAGTGGTGAGCGGCGGTTGAAGAGTTTGAAATCGTTGATCTTGTATCCCATGCCGATAACCCAGTCTTTAGAAATTGCTTCGTTAATCTGTACGCTGGTCATGGAGAGTGTCAATACACGTGTAGTCTTGTATTCCACCTTGAACGACATGTTGTTTGGCAATGTAAAGTCGATGCCAAGGAGAGGTGCGAATGCTTCATTGATGCTGACTGTGGAGATGTTGAACATGGAGTTCGGTATCAGTTTGTTCGCATCTGTTGCATCTGTGATAAAACCGATGTGGTCACCCATATATGCCATGTATGTAGAGTATGAACTGTATGAGCCGACGGCATAGATGCTCTTGTAAGAGTGGTTGATGTTGAAACTCTTGAAATGATTCTTGAACCAAGGTATCTGTGTCAGTCCGCTGAAGCGCAGTGTCCAGTTAGGCAACATGCTCGTGATGGCAGGGAAGATGTCCAGTCCACTGTAGCCGCAGTAGGCATCGAGGAATGCAGGAACCATAACGTCTGCGCTGTAACGGTTTACTTCTCCATTTTCAGGCTTGAACCGTTGACCTGCCAGTACGCTTCCTGCGGGATAGCGTGAACCGGTGAATTGGTTCTGCACCCTCGACTTGTACGCATCGAGCAGATTGCAGAACTTCTCAAATGATGCTGAGCGGTAGCCGCTGTTTGCGTCTCCAATGCCTTCAAAAGCCGATTTGATGCTTATGGTGGTCATGTTGAATGTACCGCTCTGTGTAGTCGGGTTGCCGGCATATACGTACTGCACAGACTTCTGGCGTGTCTGTGTGTGAGCCATGTTGAGGTCGAGCTTCAGGTTGTTGAACGGTTCCAATGTCATCTTTACCTGTAAGTCGGCGCTGGAATTAGTGGTGGCAGGGTTAATAGAGTCGTTGCTGACAAGCCATCCACGTTCCTGTGCTTTGTCGATGAAACTGTCGTCGAAGAAACCGAAGGCGAAGCCGAGACCTGGAGCCAGACCGTCATGCCTGTTTTGGCCGAAGGCACTGCCAATCATAGGAGTAAAGCCCGGTAATGCCATGGAGTATTGGTTGCGATAGCTGATGGAAACGTTGCGTACAGACATCGCCACGCGTGCTACGTTTTGTAATACCTTGTACCATGTAAGGTTCTCGAGGGGTTCGAGAGCAACTACGGAAAGTTTCATCTTGACAACGGAATCAGACTTGTTGATTACCATGATTTTGTTCTCGTCAACCTTCTTGTATTTTACAGGTATTGTACCGCCTTTCATGTCTTTTGCAGTGACAATCAGACGTTTCGACTTCTTTCCGTGTGTCACCACGATTGACGTGTCTGCGTTTATCGTTATTTCTCGTGTATAAGTATTCTTCTTCGGAAGTTTGGCTGCAACTGTGACTTTGGTGCCTTTCTTGGCCTCGTTATTGTCTTTGTCCTTGTTGCCGGAATCGTTTTTCGAGTTCTCAGCCTCGCTGTCGTCCTTCTTTTTGTCTTTCTCTTTCTTTGAAGCCTTCTTGTCCTTCGTGGCGTTTGAAGTTTTTTTCTTCGGCTTGCCTACTGTTTCGTTTACTTTTTTGAGGAACGGTATATGGTTATACAGTTTCACTAAGTCGAGTGTAGAATTTACGGTGATGGTTCTGTTGCTCGTTATGGTATGTCCATGCTTAATGATTCCGTTTTCCTCTGCACCTCGTGCCCAATGGTATGTGGCTGCGTATGAACCGTCAGCATTGAGCCAGTCGAAAATAGGCATGAGGTTCAGTGGCAGTTTATATGACGCATTGAACGATTGGTTGTAGTCGAGTGGTGTTCCAAAATGCTTTATGCTGGTCCAGATGGAATCCTTCCAAGCAGCGTATCCATCAGGGTTGAGGTCTTTGTTTACTTGAGTGTATGGCTCCTCAATCTCAGCATGCGTGGCACTTTGGAATGTCATGTGCAGGTTCTTTGTCAAATCCCAACGCAAAGAGAAAGAACGGTTCCACATGAAGTCAGAGCTGAATGTCACTGGCAGACTCGCCGTGTTGCCAAGATCTTCGAGGTCGCGCTCCTGTTTCTCATAGTAGGAACGTGTCATGTCTGTACTTGCTGTGATGTTCTGTGGCAACCAGTTCAAGGCGAATTTCTTCAGGATGTCGAGGTATTTCGACTTTGACTTCAGTTTCTTGAATGGTTCGAATGACTTGTATAGTGGAGTCCACGAATAGTTGATGGAACCAGCCCAGCGGTCATCGTTCTCATATACCGTTGTCTCACCGTCTGTATGGCGGTGTGAGTGACTGTATGAGAAAGTGAAGTTACCCGGGTCGTATGGCATAGGGTGACGTTTCGTGATGATACCGACGCGCATTCCTGAGAGCGACAGGTTTTTGCTCACGGTATTGCTTACGGCGATGCCTCTTATCGAATCCTCTTCGTGTTTGTTTGCAGCGCTCTCCAGTGCGTCCTCCAACAGCATGTCAGTGTCGAGTGGATTGTATTTTGGAGAAGTGCGTTCGCGTGTCACACTATAATATAAAGGTATAGATACTTTTGCTTTTTCAGGAAAGAACTTACCAAGTTGCAACTGTGTGGTTACCGAGTATGTGCCATACTTGTCGGTAGTGCGTTGCAGAACCTTCTGTTCCAGTCCACCGAAGCCGTCGCTGATGTATTTTCCGGAAGCCTGCACAGAACCGAGATCTGACAACTGCATGTTGAGATTGGCTGATGCAGCCCATCCTCCGTCGCTTTCTGGTTCGAGCAGGCGCAGTTCGTTGACCCAAACCTCACCATCCTTGATGTCGGCAGAAAGGTTGCGTACGCCGATCATCATCGTGCGTACCTCACCGAGCGATGGGTTGCCCACGATGGAGAGTTTGTTGTTCTGATTGTTTGAGTCGTATGTGGAGAATACAGCGTTTTGTGATGCTTTGCCCTGCGCTTTCATAATGTTGCGCTGTTTTTTCAGGGCGGTGAACTGTTTCAGTTCTATGTTCAGCATGTTTTCCGCCGGCCATACCACGGCACAGTCAGCATTGGAATATGTGCTGTAAACTCCTGGTGCAGTCAGTTTGAGCGGTATCTCGTACTCGTAGTAGTTGTTGTTAAAGTCGGAACCCAGTCTCAGGAATATTGCCAGTTGCGAGTTCTGCAGGTTTGTTGTATTCTGCTCCAGGGCGTTTGCGTGTACGAACATCTGCAACCGCTTGTAATAGCGCATGTCGTAGTTGGTGTTTTTATACACGGCTACGGCATCACCGTTTGACATGTTTGTGATGTCCATGCGCAGTGCTTGTTCGTTGTTCTCCGTAAGTTGAGGCTGTGAAGGGTCAACCACGCGGCTAATACCTGGTGGCAATACATAGTTGACAGGAGTCTTGTCGTTATTCTCCTCTATGCTTATAGCAGATGCAGTAAACTGTGCTGTTGGGTTTGGCGATGCACCTTTGATAGGCTGGTCATAAACGCGCCAGTCGCCACGCACGAGGTCAAGGTTTGCAAAACGCAGTATTGTGGGTTCTTCAAATCCCTGCATATACATACGCATGAAACGTATTGATGAGAAATCTGATATGGAACCGATTTTCTTTCCTGACGTTACTGGTATGCGGAATTGGTACCATGTCACTGTCTCGCGCTGTCCGTTGCGCAGTGTTGTCGTAGCTTCACGCTTGTCCACGATGTAGTCGTTTGTTGACGGCGACATCATGTCCGGGTCTATGTATATGGTATAGTCGTAATAGTTCTCGTATTCGTTCAGCGTGTAGTCCTGATTGATGTCCTCCACGTCAGGTGATGTTTTATAAGAGGTGTCGTATGCCTCTGTCCTTGAGTCAGAATCGGGGGAGTTGCCCTGTGGGTTGTTTATGTATTTGTATCGTTGCAGTATGGAAGCCTGTTGGTCATCCCAATCTGATCCTCTGAAATAATGATAGTTGTCGCCGGCAGGGTCGTTGAGGATGGCAGCTCGTGCACTGTCGTTTGTCACGGTTGCCTTGACACTGTTCAGGAAGTTCTGATATGCCGGCCAGAGTTGTTCCTCGGTGTCATTCAGACCATTGAAACCTACATCCTGCTTGCTGCGTGAGCCACTTGTCGTAGCAAAGGCATAGTTTATTGTGTTCTGAACAGGAATGTAGCCCCACTGTGTGGAGTCAAGGCGTGTCGCTTCGTTTTCACCCACAGGCATGCCACTCTCATAGAACTTCTTTCCGTCATACAGAATATCCTCCGACAGTTCTCCGAGGTTGATGTGCAGTTGTCCGGCATGTCTGCTTGCCGTTCCGTCGTTGCGTGTGTATACAAATGGGTCCATCAGCCAGAACTCGATGTATTCGATGTTGGCTTCTTCGAAATCGCTTGTGTCAAGTTTACGCATCATGCCGCCCCATGACTGTGTCGGGTTGGGCAGCAGACCCTGTGATGTCAGGTTAGGGTTGAAGTTGTATGGTCCGCGTTCAGCGGGATAGTATGCAAGGTTCAGCACACGCAGCGTGTTTGTTGCACCGTTGTATGTGTTCTGGTCTCTGTTGGGATATAGCTCGTTCACATAAACCTCTCTGACGTAGTGGTTCGACAGTTGGTTGAGGTCGTTCTTGATATGGCTTGGAGCGAGTGTGGAAGAACGGTTGGTGAACAGTTGGTCGATGGTGTACCATGCCAGACGGGCACGGTTGTAACCCGACTGCAGTGTGGACTTGTCATATGTGTTCCTTCCTTCCGTAGGCACACTTGCCAAGGTCCATGCGGAAGGAGTGCTGATGTCGAGGTTGTTTGTAGCACTTTCGAAATCATCAAGGTATGAAGCGTTGTCCTGTGTGCCGCTTGCCATTTTGCTGAAGAGTTTGGCAAACTCGACGTTTAATTCTATGTTTGACGGTTGCGATACATGCAGGAATGGTATTTTGTCAAGCATGTTGGTGAGCCACTGGCTCTCCTTCTTCCAACTTAGGTTAAGACCTATGAGCGTGTTGCTTACAGGTTCGCTGCCCATGGCAACCTTTGATGTCAGAGCCTGTTCCGATAAATGCTGGAATGTACCGCTCATCATGAAATCCTTTGAGAAATCATATTCCCAGTTCAGTCCGAACATGGTTTTGCGCTGCATTCCATAGTCGGTGTTGCTTTCCAGTGATACGTTGACAGCCGTACCGGCGTCAATGATGCTTTGGTTGAGTATCGTAACCTCTCCGGCAGCATAGTCAACGCTGTAGTCTATTCCTTCCTTCAGTTCCACACCGCCGGCTGTCACTTTTACGCTGCCCTGCGGTATGTTGTAAGAACCAAGACTGATGACGCCCGCAGATGTTCCCTTGTATTGCCCCACGAGCATGAATTTGTTTTTCTCGGCAATCTGTTTCGCCACCGTCTTTGTGGTGTCATACAATTCCTGGTAGCGATATTTGTTTGCTACGTCTTCTGCAACGCCCTTGTTGCGCAGGGCATTGTAGAGTCCGGTGCCGAATGGCTCCGCCAGTGGGAAGAACACGCGTCCGTTGGAAATGGTGTAGCCCTCCACATAGTCGAAGAATCCGTTTGAATGTGCTCGGTTGTTGTTGTCGAGGCGGTCTGCTCCAAGCAGTTTTATGATGGTGTTGTTCTTAACCTCCTTCTCTGGAATGTATGTCACATATACGCCTGCCGAATCGCTTTGGAATTTCACGTCGAGCTTGAATTTCTCTTTCTGCACTGATGTGGCGAGGTAATACACGTTGCGCATCATCAGTTTCCAGTTCTTCTGTGCAGGGGTATTGCTTGTGTTCTTCAGCGATTTCACTATCAGTGCCTGTGTCACGTCGGTGTTGTCGCTTGAGAATTCTCCCACCTGGTATGTCATGCCTCCGTAGGTGTATTCGTATGCTATTGCCAGCACCTGGTCGCTCTGCAGTGTGGTTTTCAGCGATATGTAACCCAAGGCATTGTTTACTATATATTCAGATGGTCCCAGCAGTCGTGCCTTCTCTATCTTTTCGTATGTGGTGCCTCCAGCCATCACCTCGCCTCCCACGGTGTTGCCGTCAAGGATAGTGCTGGTCTGGTTTACGTCGCGCACGCCGCTTCCCGTCAGACTGTTCATCTCACTGTACATAGTGTTGGCGTTGTTGCTTGGCGCCGACGATGTGCTTTCGCCGAGGCTTGGCAGGGCAATGATGTTTCGTGTGTTGTTTGTCGAACCGCTTTTGTTTGTCACCCATACCTCTACGCGTGTTATCGCTACACCAGTGGTAAGTGTCGGCAGTGTTGCCATCCATCCGTCATAGCGTTTGCGGAAGTAGTCGGCGAGGAAGAAGTGGCGGTTCTCCTCGTAGTTGGCTACGTTTATCTCAAAAGGTGTAAGTTGTACGCCCCCCTTGGTGCCCACCGATGATGACGATGATTTCTTCTGCGACAGCACTGTCTGCAGTTTCAGTTTGCCAAACTGCATGTCGGTCCTGATGCCGAAGAGTGACGATGCGCCCTGCACCAGTGACGAGTTGCCGGGGAAACTCACGTTGCCTGCTTCCACGAGTTTTATTATCTCGTCTTCCTTGCCGTCATACCTCAACTTCATGTTCTGTGCATCGTAGTCAAATGTTGCATCAGTGTTGTAGTTGAGGTTCATGTTCATCTTGTCGCCCACCTTTCCCGTGACGTTCACGTTTATCTTCTCGTCGAAGTCAATGGTAGTGGTGTTGCGGTTGCGCACCGGCAATGATGGATTGTCAATGCTTTTCAGCGTTGCACCGAGTTTCAGTTCGGCAGAGCCTTGTGTCTTCACGCGTATTCCGCCGGGGCCGAATATCTTTTCTGCAGGTCCGAGGTCGAAGTGCATGTCGGTGAAGTCAAACTTCTCCTTGCCTTTCTGTTCGAATATCTCTTCGTTTTTCTTTCTGAAATAATCGCTGAAAAGGTAGTGCTCCGACCATTTCATGAATTCGTCCTGCTCCATCATTACGGGCGTGCCGAGCCATGAACGTCCCAGTTTCGGACCGATGATATATCTGCTTATCGTGTCGTTGTATTCAGTTTCCTGTGTCAGGTTCTCCGGGCTTTTCAGGTCTGAGGGCTGTGCTTTCAGATCATCGTAGGTGATGGGCTGCGTGCGCTGTATCTTCCAGCGTGGATGCAGCAGGCTGTCTGGTATGGAGTCTTCTTGCAGACGCAGCTTCGCCTGTTTCTCACGATAAAGTTCCAGCGAACTCTTGTTCTTTTCCTCTATGGCCTTCTGACGCCTTTCTTCCGCAGCCTGACGTCTTCTCTCTGCGGCATTCAGTTGTTTTTCCTTCTTCTCCTGCTCCTGTTTCTTTGCCTTGTCTTCAGCATCCTTCTGCTTCTGCTCGTCCTCAAGTGCTTCGGCAAATTCATCCCAGTCACCGCCGCCGTCAGGAGCCACGAAGGTCCTTATCATTGCCGAAGAGACAACGAATGAAAGTAACAGCGTTAGTGTTATGAGAAATTGTCTGCGCACTGAATTGGAAAGTGTTTATGTAGGAGAATTATTTTATCATTTTCAGCGCTTGCTTTATTACCTGCTCCACAGGCATGTCGGGCGACATCTGCAGTATGTCGGTTACCACCTTTGCACTCGGAGCCGGTGAGAATCCAAGCATGGTGAGTGCACCTACAGCCTCGTCGCGCACCTCAGTATTGACTGCCGCCGTGCCGAGAGTGTCAGCCTGTGTGGTGATGTCCTGTATCATGCCGTTAGAAGCCATCTTGTCTCTCAGGTCAACGATGATGCGCTGAGCCGTTTTCAGTCCGATGCCTTTTACGCCTTTCAGAGCCTTCTCGTTGCCGGTGGATATTATGTTTACCAGCTCCGCCGGACTTGTGGCGCTCAGTATCATGCGTGCGGTATTGCTGCCCACGCCGCTTACTGTTATGAGCATGCGGTATATCTCACGCTCCTGCTTCGTGGCGAAACCGTAGAGAGTGAACGAGTCGTCACGTCCGCCAGTCATCAGCACTTCGTGAACATACAGTTTTGTGTCTTTTTTGTCCTGAATGGCAGTATAAGTGTTCAGCGAGATGTTCAGCAGATATCCCACCCCGCTTGTTGTTTCTATCACGGCCTGTGCAGGTGTCACCTCTGCCAGTGCGCCCTTTATATATTCTATCATTTTTTCGTTATAAAAAACAGTCTGTCAAATAAAAAAACGCACGTCGCCCCCCGTTTATTGTATAAACACATTTTTTTGCAAAGATAAAACCTTCTACATGTTTCTCATGATGCATTTTTTACACTTTGTCATGTTTCTCTGCTGTTTTGCCTACACATTGATTTTTCCAACTGCCGATTCCTTGCGATACAGGTCACCAACCTGCCGTCTGCTTGCGTACAGCGAAAATTTCAGTCGAGTGTAACTGCTTGATAATCAATAAGAGTATTTTTGTTGAGGCGTATTTTCTTCCTAAAAGCTATGAAATTGCATCGTAATAGCTATGCTTCCACGTTGTAAAAGCATAGCTATTACACGGTAAAAGCATACATATTACAATGTAAAAGCATTCATATTGCGATGCGATGGTGTAAAAAAACTGTTTTTTACGATAATTTTCCCCGAAAAGCCGCTCTAGTTTCGCTCTGCAGACGGTACTTTTTGAAAAAACAAAATGTAAGCAAACGGGGAGTTTTGCTTACATTTTGCATTTTTTTATAGGGGAACATCTTTTCTTTAAGGAATACACTTTTCACTTTTCACCTTTCACCTTTCACCTTTCATACAAACCGTTGGGGGACGTGTTTCTAATAGGAGGAATTCTGTATCCGAAACAAAAAACATCAGCAAAAATAGTTGAAAAAAATGTGTTTTCCCCCTTTTTGAAACAAAAAGACCACATGTTTTATCAGAAAATGTTTAACTTTGCAACGTGATTCCTATTCTATGTACTATGATTAATGAAACGTATAAAACGAAAACAATGAAGAAAATAATAGTAACGAGTATTCTGACGGCATTGATGATCATATCTGGTATGACGACAAATGCCGCAAATCGTGAAAGGCTGAATTTTAATGGAGAATGGCGTTTGGAGGTTGGCGATTTCGATAATGCCGACCATAACGACTTTGATGACGGTAATTGGAAGCAAGTCACGCTCCCATACGCCTTTAATGGTGATGAGGCTTTCCGTAAGGATATCGTTGATTTGACAGATACAATAGTCTGGTATCGCAAACATTTCTCCATGCATGACATCAAAGACAGAAAAGTATTCGTGGAGTTTGAGGGTGTTCGCCAGGGAGCAGACTTCTATCTGAACGGTCATCATCTCGGATACAGTGAGAATGGTGTTATGGCATGCGGTTTCGACCTCACACCTTACATTAAGGAAGGTGACAATGTGCTTGCAGTGCGTTGCGACAACCATTGGACATACCGCTCTCGTCAATATGACAGCCGCTATCAGTGGAACGACAGAAATTTTAATGCCAACTACGGTGGAATACCAAAGAATGTGTGGCTTCATGTGACGGACAAGGTTTATCAGACATTACCCTTGTACAGCAATCTCGGCACAACAGGTACATATATATATGCTACAGACTTTGACATTCCAGGACACAAGGCCGTAATACATGCAGAGTCTCAGGTGAAGAATGAGGATACTGTTGAACATACCGTCAGTCTCTTTGCCGACGTGCTTGATGCTGACGGAAAGGAAATAGCACGTTTCAGTGGAGAACCTGTAGTCGTAAAGCCAGGTGAAACATGTGTTCTCAAAGCACAGCAACTTGTCGGCGGACTACATTTCTGGTCATGGGGCTATGGCTATCTCTATACTGTAAAGACGGGCATCGCGGAAGGGAATGTAGCACATGATATCGTAACGACGAGAACAGGCTTCCGCAAGACACAGTTTGGTAAGGGCAAGATATGGCTTAACGACCGTGTGCTTATGATGCACGGCTATGCCCAGCGCACCTCCAACGAGTGGCCAGGGGTGGGTATCTCTGTTCCTGCATGGCTCAGCGACTACAGCAATGACCTGATGGTGCAGTCTGGCGGAAACCTCGTTAGGTGGATGCATGTCACCCCGTGGAAACAAGACATAGAGTCGTGTGACCGCGTAGGACTCCTTCAGGCGATGCCTGCCGGTGATGCAGAAAAAGATGTTGAAGGCCCGCGTTGGCTGCAGCGTAAGGACGTAATGCGCGATGCCATCATTTACAACCGTAATAATCCTTCTGTCATATTCTATGAGTCTGGCAATGAGAGTATCAGCCGTGAACATATGATAGAGATGAAACAGATTCGCGACTTGTATGATCCCAATGGCGGTCGTGCCATCGGCAGTCGTGAGATGCTCGACATAGACGAGGCGGAGTATGGTGGTGAGATGCTATACATCAACAAGTCAAAGAAGCACCCCATGTGGGCTATGGAATACTGTCGTGACGAAGGCTTGCGCAAATACTGGGATGAATACAGTTATCCTTATCATAAAGAAGGTGACGGCCCCTTGTATCGTGGCAATCCCGCCGGTGACTATAACCACAACATGGATAACTTTGCCGTTGAGATGGTGCGCCGCTGGTATGACTATTATCTTGAGCGTCCCGGCACAGGTACCCGTGTGTCGTCAGGCGGCGTAAAGATCGTCTTTTCTGACACCAATACCCACCATCGCGGTGAGTCAAACTACCGCACCAGCGGTGTTACTGATGCTATGCGTATCCCCAAGGATGCCTTCTATGCACATCAGGTGATGTGGGACGGATGGGTAGAGCCGGAAAAACACCAAACTTACATAGTAGGTCACTGGAATTACAACGAAGGAACGGTAAAACCAGTATATGTCGTTTCTACCGCCGATGAGGTAGAACTGTTCCTTAACGGCAAGAGTCTGGGCAAGGGACAGAAGAACTATCGTTTCCTGCATACATTCAAGGATGTGGCTTTTGAAAGAGGTACACTTGAGGCTGTAGGCTCTGACGGCAGCAGATATTCATTGGAAACCGCAGGAGAGCCTTGCCGAATCAAACTCTCTGCCATAGAGAATCCGGAAGGCATGAAGGCCGATGGTGCCGACATGGTTCTGTTTGAAGTGCAGGTGGTTGACAGTAAAGGTCGTCGCTGCCCGCTCGATAACCACATGATACACTTCGACCTTACCGGTGAGGGACAGTGGATCGGTGGTATTGCTGCACGCAACAATAAGGATATGCAAGTGCCTGACACCGTGCGCCATAAGGGATTGCTTGATACTGCTGCCACAAAGAATATATCCGACAACTATGTTGGTTCTACAGATCTCCCAGTGGAATGTGGCGTAAACCGGGTGCTCGTACGCAGCACTGTCAATGCCGGTAGCATAAGACTCACTGCCAGTGCCGAAGGTCTTGAACCTGCCACTATGGAAGTTCATACCTCCAAGGTTGACATTACGAGTCATCAGCCACGCCTCACCCTCAAAGGACGCCATGGCCGTGGCGAGACACCTCTCACACCTTCATATCAGGAGAAAGCACGTGAAATAAGCATTGTCTCTGTAAAGGCAGGATGTAATGATAATATTGCATCAGACAGTTATGATGATAATGAACTGTCGGAATGGAAGAACGACGGTCGTCTTTCAACTGCATGGATTACCTATACGTTGGCTAAGAAAACAGTTGTTGATGACGTTTGCATCAAACTGACAGGCTGGCGTCTGCGCAGTTATCCACTGGAGATATATGCTGGCAAGAAACTCATTTGGAGTGGTGAGACCAGTCGTAGTCTTGGATACATACACTTGAAGCCTACTGCATCTGTCAAGACAAATGAGATTACCATCCGCCTGAAGGGCGCAGGTAAGGATGAGGATGCTTTTGGTGGCATTGTGGAGGTTGCAGAGCCAGCCGCCGGTGAACTGGATCTGTTTAAAGCCAAAGATGGTGATAAGAACAAAAACGAGCTACGCATCGTAGAGGTGGAGTTTCTCGAAAAACTGTAATGTAGCTGTTTTTTATAAGTAAAGAAGAAAAATACTATGCATATCATAAAGAAGGTATATATTACACTATTGTGGATTGTGGCCACGATGACAGTCGTGGCCCAGACATCGCCACGCAGGATGTGGGCATCGTTGAATAATCAGAGCAATGCCTCGACGGGCGACTATAAGACGCATACAGGTAAATTGCTGGTAAGTTGGCGTATGTTGCCCACAGACACTTGGGAGACGTCGTTCCATCTGTATAGCCGTGCGGCAAACAACGTGAACGGCTTGCTTACAAGGCAGGCTAAGGATGTGAAGAACTGCACCTGTGTACAGATGGACTTGCCGGCAGCAGAACAGGTGTACTACCTCGTAAGCGGCAAATATTTCAATGGTGCTGCACCCTCAATAATAAGCAATGCTGATGCAAAGGCTATGCTGCGCATGAATGCCATAGATTCCCTTGTCGTTGACAATAGAATAGTGACTGAAAAACTGCCGTATGTAAGTATTCCGCTGAAAGATACGAAAGACGTCTGTGACAATGATACCGTGGTATATCAGGCAAACGACTGTTCAGTAGGCGATCTTGACGGTGACGGTGTACCCGAAATCATTGTTAAGCGTCTGCAGGCTACATACAACAGTGCTACCGGTGTATTGCGTGACGAGGAGTGTATCGGAGCAAACTATTCCTCACGAGCCACCATACATGCAGTGATATGGGATGCTTATAAGCTTGACGGCACGTTATTGTGGCGCATCAAGGGCGGACCAGGAATCATCGTTGGAAACAGTTCCTCGTTTGCCGTTGCCGATTTTGATGGCGACGGCTGTGCTGAGATGGTCATCCGTACTTGTGAGGGCACCGTGTTTGGTGACGGACAAGCTATTGGCGATGTGAACAATGACGGCAAGATAGACTATCGTACATGGTATAACTATTACAAGTCAGAGAAAGAACGCGGATGGATAGATAACTACAATTCAGACGGTCCGGAGTTTATTTCTGTGATTGACGGCAAGACTGGTATGGAACTGGCACGTGAAAAATTCATTCCTCGAGAGACATCAAAGGTATGGGGTGATGACTACTGGAAGCGTGCATGCTCTTTCCGCATTGGCGTAGGTTGTTTTGATGATTCAGGTTTGCCATCAGCATTGATATGCCGTGGTGCATACGATCGCAGCGTGTTGGAAGCATGGAATTGGCGTAATAACAAGTTAGAGCGCTTGTGGCATTTTGATACCAATGCTGCAGGCTATGGCAAAGACGGCAAGCCTAACAGCGCATACGCTGCACAGGGCAACCATTCGCTTAACGTTGCTGATCTTGATGGTGACGGATATGATGAGGTGATGTATGGTTCCATGGCCGTTGACCATGACGGACAAGGTTTGTGGACTACCGGTCTGGGGCATGGCGATGCCAACCATGTGGGTAAGTTCCTACCTGATCGTGAAGGCTTGCAGGTGTATCACTGTCTTGAACATGGCAAGACAATGGTGGCTCTGCATGATGCCAAGGATGGTTCTGTGATATGGGAGAAATCCGCCGCAGAGGATAACGATATGGGACGATGCATGACGGCAGATATAGATCCCAGTTCTCCAGGATATGAGTTTTGGTGGTATGGCTCAAATGCTTGGACGGCAGACGGTACCACTGACCTGGGCTATAAGCCGAAATCATGCAATGCCGGCATTTGGTTCGATGGTACATTGTCAAGACAGCTGATTAACGAGAATATCATAGAAAGTCCGGCGTATGGACGTACCTTTACTATATATAGGTATAATGAATCGTTCATCAACGGCACTAAGTCAAACACATGCTGGTATGGCGACCTCTTTGGCGACTGGCGCGAGGAGTTCATTGTGCCTGACGGTACAAAGCTTAAGGATATCAAGATTTTCTCTACATGGTATCCTTCAGACTATAAGTTCCCGTATCTGATGAGCGACCATACATATTTCATGAGTTGCGTGAATCAGAACATCGGTTACAACCAGCCCACCAATCTTGGGTACTATTTCGGTGCAGATATGGACATGAGTCAGGTACCGCTGGTTGACAACGGTGCTGATGGTATAGAAAACATACATAATATGCCGACGCAGGTCAGCATCAAGGAAGATAATAAAATATATGACTTGAGCGGTCGTGCAACCGACGTGAGGCATGGCGGCATACGCATAGTTGGAGACCGTAAAATCCTCATAAGGCGATAATGCACCATTTGTGGTGATAAGTGTGCTTGATAAAGTTTTTCTGCTTTTTCTTTGTTGTATGAAAAAAAAGCATTAACTTTGTACTCGCAATAACTTGATAACATGAAACCCTTATAACCTAAAAAAGCAATTATGAATACAAAAGTTCTGATATACCAAGTTTTTACCCGACTATACGGCAACCGCAATACTACACGAAAAGAGTGGGGGACAGTAAACGACAACGGTACGGGCAAGTTCAATGATTTTGATACGAAAACCCTGAAGCACATCCGACAGATGGGCTTCTCGCATGTGTGGTTCACAGGCGTGATTCGTCATGCTACGCAGACAGACTATTCCAAATATGGTATTCCTGTGCAGCACCCATCGGTGGTGAAAGGCAGGGCTGGGTCACCATATGCCATCTGTGATTATTACGATGTGGACCCGGACCTTGCAGTGAACGTGGACAAGCGTATGCAGGAGTTTGAGGCACTTGTCAGTCGTGCGCACCGTGCCGGACTGAAGGTGATAATGGATTTCGTACCAAACCATGTGGCACGGCAATACCAGTCCATTGCAAAGCCAAAGGGTGTGAAAGACCTTGGCGCCGGCGATGATCAGGAGCAGGGTTTCTCGCCGCAGAATAATTTCTACTATTGTCCGGGCTGCAAGTTCGAACCACAGTTTGATGCAGGCGGTTATGAGGAGTATCCAGCCAAGTCAACGGGCAACGACCATTTCGACCCGCATCCGGGAATGAATGACTGGTATGAGACTGTGAAACTTAACTATGGCGTGGACTACTATACTGGACAGGGACATTTCAACCCTATTCCCGACACATGGAATAAGATGACCGACATACTTCTCTTCTGGGCACAGAAGGGCATAGACGGTTTCCGGTGCGACATGGCGGAGATGGTGCCGGCGTCGTTCTGGGCATGGGCCACCGACAAGGTGAAATATCGCCATCCCGACATTATCTTCATTGGCGAGGTGTATAATCCTGCTGAATACCGCAACTATATCGCTTCCGGCTTTGACTACCTGTATGACAAGGTGGGCATGTATGATACCGTACGCAATGTAATCTGTGGTCATGGCAGCGCCAGTTTCATAACGGGGGCTTGGCAGTCAACCGACGATATCGCCAGTCACATGCTTTATTTCCTCGAGAACCATGACGAGCAACGCATAGCATCCGACTTCTTTGCCGGCGATGCCCGCAAGGGTGTGCCGGGACTTGTTGCTTCGGTGCTGATGCGCTCTAACCCTTTCATGCTTTATGCAGGTGAGGAGTATGGAGAGCGTGGCATGGATAAGGAAGGATTCAGTGGCAAGGACGGTCGCACCACCATCTTCGACTACTGGAGCGTGGACACTCTGTGTCGTGCTGCCGACGGCACCTTGACTGCTGAAGAACAGTATATATACGACATACACGAAAAAGTGCTTCAGATAGCGCGTAAGGAGAAGGCTGTTGACGGCGCATTCTATGACCTTATGTATGTAAATCCGTGGTCTGCGCATTTCGACAACAATAAGCAGTATGCTTTCCTGCGTAAGAACGATAAGAATACTCTGCTCGTAGTATGTAACTTCAACGGTAACGCTGTGGATATAGACGTGAAGATACCTCGTCATGCCGTTGAACTACTTGATATCAAAGAGAAAAAATATACAGCTGCCGACCTGCTCTCCGGCGACAAGACCACGTTCTGTGTCAAGGGTGATGACAGCGTCAGCATGATCGTCCCACCATACGGAGCGAGAGTGTGGAAACTGTGTTAGGAAATAAGTATTCAATAATATTATTTAATATGCGTAAGTTTTATCTTTTATTCTTTTTCTTTTGTATCGTAACCAATATAAGTGCAACTGTAAAAAGTTTGAAATTAGTTGATAACCAGTTGTGTACCAGTGATAATAAAGCCATTCAGTTGAGAGGATGGAGTACCCACGGATCATGGTTTAAGAATTGTTATGATGACTTGAGCGATTTCCAAAAGATGAAGGATACAGGTGCTAATGTGGTACGTATTGCTCAATATGTCACAGAGGGTGAGGGAGTAAACGAAACATGGGTGAAGAATTGCATTGACTATTGTGCACGTCTGGATATGTATTGTATTGTTGATTGGCATGTAGGATCTCCGGGTAATCCTAATGACAACCGTTACTCTGATTCTAAAACTTTTTTCCAAGATATATCTTATTACGTCAAGACAAAGGGATATAACCATGTGCTTTATGAGATTTGCAGCGCTCCAAACAAAGATGAACAAGGTGAACCTTGCGAATTTAGTGATGTATGGGGATGGATTAAGGATTATTCTGCAGAGATTCTGCCAATCATTAAAGCCTGCGATCCTGACGCCATTGTCATTGTCGGTACTCCTCAATGGGACTTGGCATTGGATTTTCCTGTGTATGACCCTCTTGACGAAATGGGAATGAACGTGATGTATAGTTTCCATTATTATGCAGCAGATCAGGAACGATACCTTGGGCATCTCAGTACGGCGGCGGCATTCATTCCAGTGTTTGTTTCGGAATGGGGAGTTGGATCCTTCAATGGAGGTTTGTCTTATAATACAAAATCATCTGATAAACTGATGACTGTATGCAACGGCAAGAATCTGGGCGATCAGCTTGTCAGTTGGTGTAACTGGGCATGGTGTGACAAAGATGAAACAAGTGCCTTCAAGAATTATAATAATTTGGAATTTACTGCAGCAGGAAATTATGTCAAATCACAACTTGCGCAGGGAGATGAGCGCATAGCATATAGCGAGTCGAACCCTTATGGCAGTCCGATGACACTCAAAGGAGATGATGATTTCTATTTCTCTCTTGAGTGTTTTGATGAGGGAGGCAACAATAATGCTTATTATGATTATGATGGGAGTTGGGTGCCATGTTCACCGATACCATGTAATGCGGGAGTTGCTGGTATGTATGGTTACGTACGTATTAATGATTATGTCGATATAGGTTATACGGACGAGGATAAACCGGAAGACGGTTATTATAGTTTGAGCTATCTGCATAGCGGAGAGTGGATAAAATATACATTGAATGTATTAAAGGCTGGCGACTATGAAATGGAGACATATACAAACAATCATATAAGTCCGAACCTTATAGCATTCTCTGTTGATGGCAGGAATGCCTTGGTTGATGAGGACGGTAATGAGATTTATCGCGGTTTGAAACTTCCTACAACCCGTGAAGGAACCTATTATGATGGTTATAGTGACTGGGGGTGGACAACGCCATATTCTCCTATTGCACCGCTGAAGAAATTTCGTATTCGTTTTAAGACACCCGGTGTGCACACGTTGGGGATTGCTTTCCTGACAGAATGTTCTGGTTTGGGCTCGTTGAAGCTAAAGACCCCTATACCAATAAGGATAATTGGCGATGTGAACAACGATGGTATCGTGACAATGGCTGACGCTAATGCTGTGGTAAACTACTTCCTTGCAACTGAGAAGCCAAAGAATTTTGATTTAGATGCAGCTGACGTGAACGACGACCACACCATCACAATGGCTGATGCCAACAAGATAGTGAATATATTCTTGGGAGCTAAATAAAGAGTGAAAAGTGAAGAGGTTTGGAAATGAAGAATAAAGAATGAAGAATGTTTAGCTTGGTGACCCGGAGGAAAAAGTCATTCCATGCGGATTGTATGCTGTTAAATGGTAATTCTCATTCTTCATTCTTTATTCTTCATTCTTTATTTTTAATCCCTTTTCTTGAATTTGTTTCGTTTTAGTAGTTATTTGTTTCGTTTAGGCATACCCTCTTGATAGTATGCGAAAATCATTGTATCTTTGCAGACGGAAAATAAAAGTAGAAAACAAACAATATGAAAAAAATCCTAATCTCTGCACTCCTCATGCTTGTGGCAGGATGGAGTGTTGCTGCAGTTCATGATGAAGACGGCAGTCGTTTGTGGTTGCGTTTTGACAATGCCAGTACGTCTGCTTCTGTTTCTGGCATAAAAGGCACGGCCATGACCGAGTTGCAAACCTATTGGCAGGGTGGCCCTGTCGTGCTGAAGAAGCAGAAGGGCATGGCACAGGATGGTTACACCATCACCAGTCAGGGCGGAAAGACCGTAATTGCTGCTGCCAACGACAACGGACTGCTTTATGGTGCCTATCACCTGCTGCGCCTGCAACAGACAGGACAGTCTTGCACTAACCTCAACATCAAGGAACAGCCGGCTTATGACCTGCGCATACTGAACCACTGGGACAATCCCAATGGCACCGTAGAGCGTGGCTTTGCCGGCAAGAGCATCTTCGTGAATCCTGATGCCAACCGTATGAAAATGTATGGCCGTGCCAACGCCTCGATAGGCATCAACGGCACGGTGCTCAACAATGTCAATGCCAGTCCGATGGCACTCTCTGCAGAGCAGTTGCAGAATGCCAAGTTCGTTGCCGACCAGCTGCGTCCTTACGGCATACGCGTATATCTCTCCATCAACTTTGCTTCGCCTATCAAACTGGGCGGACTCAAGACCGCCGACCCGCTCAATGCTGACGTCGTGCGCTGGTGGAAGGATAAGGTGAATGAGATTTACCGTCTTATCCCCGACTTCGGCGGTTTCCTTGTGAAAGCCAATTCAGAGGGCGAGCCGGGCCCACAGGACTTCGGTCGCACACACGCTGACGGTGCCAACATGCTTGCCGACGTACTGCGTCCGCACAACGGCATCGTGATGTGGCGTGCCTTCGTATATGCACCGCAGAGTCCTGACCGTGCCAACCAGGCCAGCCTGGAGTTCATGCCGCTCGACGGACAGTTCCGCGACAATGTCATCATACAGATAAAGAACGGCCCCGTGGATTTCCAGCCGCGCGAACCATACAGTCCCTTGTTCACTTCAATGAAAAAGACACAGATGATGGTGGAGTTCCAGATTACGCAGGAGTATCTTGGTGCAGCCAACCATCTGGTGTATCTCGCCCCCATGTGGAAGGAGTTCTTCTCGTTTGTGAAGCCCAACAGTCTAAGGGCAATGGCTGGTGTGGCAAACATCGGTGACAACGTAAACTGGTGCGGACACCACTTCGCACAGTCCAACTGGTATGCCTTCGGCCGCCTGGCATGGAATCCTGCTTTGACTTCAGAGCAGATTGCAGACGAGTGGCTTGCACAGACCTTTGACAATGCACAATGCACAATGCATAATTCACAATGCTCTGCAGCGCCAGCCGATTGTGCATTGTGCATTGCGCATTGTGCATTAAAACAAGTAATGCTCGACAGCCGTGAGGCATGCGTTAACTACATGATGCCGCTGGGAATACACCACATCTTTGCCGGCATTCACCACTACGGTCCCGAACCCTGGTATGCTCCTCGCGGCGTGAGGGCCGACTGGACACCGCCATACTATCACCGTGCCGACAGCATCGGTCTTGGCTTTGACCGCACGACGGCTGGCTCAGGAAATGTAAAGCAGTATCCGGAAGAACTCTGCAATCTCTATAATGACATCAACACCTGTCCGGAGAACCTGCTGGCATGGTTCCACCATGTGCCTTGGGATCACCGAATGAAGAGCGGCCGCACCTTCTGGGATGAGCTGTGCCACAAGTATGACGACGGTGTGCATCAGGCACGCCACTTCCTCGCCGTATGGGATGCCATGCAGCCCTATGTTGACCAGCAGCGTTTCAACGAGGTGCAGCACAAGCTCCGCATCCAGGCCCGTGATGCAGTATGGTGGCGCGACGCCTGTCTGCTGTATTTCCAGCAGTTCTCCAAGCGTCCTATCCCGCAGGATGTAGAACACCCAGTACACAACCTCGACGAGATGATGAAGTTCAGAATACGCATCGGCATGTATGAGAACCCCGAATGTGGTTACACGAAGTAAAGAAATAATTTAGAAGGTAATAGTTTTACCCCCAAATCAGTCTAATGACCGATTTGGGGGTATACTTTTTTTGTGTACTCAAAGTAAAATTAAAGGGCTTACGCCTCTTCTATTATGTACTTCTCTATCGTTCGGGTATCATTGGAGAAGTTCATGCCTATCATATATGTCTTTTTGCTGTCCAGGGTGAACGGCAGCAGATAGTTCTTGTCCTTTATCTGCTGCAACGCCTGCTCGGCAGTGCCGTCGAGCTTGAACTCCATTATGTAGCGATAGTCTTTTGTCTCAATCAAGAGGTCTATACGGCCGTCAGAGGTCTTGTATTCTGCCTGGCTGTAGAATCCCATCATGGTGAACACCACCCACACCACGTTGCGGTAGTTGCCCTCCCACGTCATCTGTGCATCGTATGGCGCACTGGCAAGGAGCGACTGCAGGCGCTTGCAGAACTGTTCCGGCATGCCGCCGCGCACGTCTTCCGTAAATCTCTCCACGTCAAACGCTGTACCTTTTTCACTGTTTGACAAGTAAGTCGGTGCAAGGAATTTCACAAAGCCTCTCTTCACCTCTTCGTTAGGGAAACCAAGTATATATTTATCAAACTCCTCCTTGTAGCCCTTTATCGTCAAGTATCCACTCTGGTATATCACAGGTATGGGATTGGTAGAACTTGAGTCAATAAGGTTGAGCACGTCTGTGGTTATCTCTGCCTTCGGCATTTCCTCTAGGTTGTAGTGGTGCCTGCGTAACAGCGTGACAAGATATGTGGGCGTACCAGTCTCAAACCAATAGCTTGCGAATTTCTTCCTATCCAATGTGTTGAGTACGCTGAACGGGTTATACATACCGGGGGCATTTTCTTCAAAATGATAACCGTCATACATCTTGCGCATCTTGTCGATGCACTCTTCACGTGTCTGTCCGTTTGCCTCCGCAAGGTCGTTGATGTAATCATGGAAGTTATTCAGCAGTTCTTCTTCCGATATACCACAGATGTCATAATACGGGCGATACATTGAAATGTCATTAAGGTTGTTTAGGTCACTGAATACGCTTACCTTTCCGAATTTCGTTACGCCCGTAAGCATAGCAAACTTTATGCAGGCATCCATTGACTTCAGTGCTCCGTAGAAGCCTTTCAGCGTGTCACGGAACTCATCCTGCAGTTCGGGCTTGTCAATAGCCTGCAGCATCGGCTTGTCATATTCGTCAACGAGGATTACCGCACGGTGACCAGTCTTCTCGTATGCACCCTTGATGACTTTCTCAAAGCGCATGCCTAATGGTAAATCGGGGTGTGCGCAATCATATTCCTCTTCCCATAACCTAAGCGAGTCATCCAGTTTCTTTGCCAGAACCTCTGGTGCATCATATTTGTTTGTGTTCAGGTCGAGATACAGCACAGGGTGCTCTGCCCATTCAATGTCTTCTTTCTCGTCGATGGCAAGTCCCTTGAACAATTCACGCTTACCGAGAAAGAATGCCTTAATCGTTGACAGCAGCAGCGACTTTCCGAAGCGGCGTGGGCGTGACAGGAAGTAATAACACCCTCTGTCAACAAGTCTGTATATATGTTCAGTCTTGTCGATGTAAAGATAATCGCCTTTGCGTATTTTCTCAAAGTCCTGTATGCCTATCGGCAGTCGCTGTAGTTTTCTTGCCATAACAACGCATGTTTATAATTGAAGATGTGAAAACATAGAATTACATTTCAATGCAAATTTACATAAAATTTTTTGATTACAACATCTTTTTTTGTGTAAATTTTATAGTTCCGGTTTATTTACGATGTTTTTGACGGCAATCAGAGGAACATCACTCCTCACTCCTTAATAAAGCAAAACTGGGATTATTTGCGGATTAAATGAATTGCACGAATAATAATTAATGAATAATTATATGGGCATTATACGGGGATTATGGCTTCGCTACGCTCAGAGTGAAGAGTGAAAAGTGAAGAGTGAAAAATTTAACGTCATTAACGTTATTTGTCTGCAAATCTGAGTAATCTGTGGGATCTGTGGGAGGCAACAACAAGAATTGAAAAATTGTAAAGTTGAAAGAATGAAACAAGTTTTGGCACTTTGATAGGTTCTGCCCCGTTTTGGTTTACAAAGTGTCAAAACGAAAAGTGCCGTCGGGAAACTCAAAATAGAGGTTCTGACGGCACTTTTTTATGCGTTTTCATAATAGGAAATAACCATCAAAATGTAATTAGGCATCTTTTACATTGTAATATGTATGCTTTTACCATGTAATAGCTATGCTTTCACAACGCAAAACGGGCGTTTTACAGCGTAATCTGATAGATTTTACAAAGCAAAAAAATAGCCTCAAAAATTAAGGTGTTAATCATCAGTGATTTGCAAAATCCGCTATTTTCGGCTGTACGAAACCAGACGGGAAATATTTTCAAATATCGCAAGGAAATGAGGGTTGAGAAAATCAAAGTGTAAGCATATTTCCGCTTTTTGTTACTTTATGGATGTCTGGTGGATAGCTTTACGGGCTTCGTCAGTACAGCCAACGATTACATTAGAGATTTCCTTATAGTCTTTGTTTTCTTTGTCTATATTGACGACAACACTCGGTGAATTGCTTACCACACCTCTGCCAATCATATTTGTAGCGGCAGGGATATAGAGTTTTCGAAGATTCATACATAAGCCAAAGGCATTTATGCCTATCTGCTTCACATTGTTTGGCAGAATCATATTGCGTATGTTTCTGCATTGCCAGAAGGCTCTGTGACCTATCCGGTCAAGGTTGGATGGCAGTTTGAAGTCGTGAAGACTGCTTGCACTTGCGAAAGCCTCTGATGATATGGTGTGCACCTCGTCGCTCATCTTTATGTCTTCAAGTCCGTTACAGTCATAAAAGCATTTCTTGCCAATCACTCTTACACTCTTGGGTAGGGCTATGTATTTCAATTTGCTGTTAAAGGCAAATGCCGAGTCGGGCATATACGTGGATATGTTATTATTCTCATCCACGATATCGGCATCACTGAGGTCTAATGCTTGCATATTCTTGTCTCTGCACAATGATCTTAGCCAGCGAATATCGCCAGCATTGAGTTGTCCGTCTATCTTCAGTCTTCTGACTTTATTCCATTCATCTGCCGTAAGCATGGTTTGCAGTTCGCCAGCCTTCACATTGGTCAGGGAGCGCATAAAGCGTGGATCACTATAACCATGACAATCCAGATGGACAGTGCGTGTGTGTTCTCTTACCCATTTCCATGGATTATAGAGCAGCGGGTCTGACATCATGATGGATGTAGAGGACATTATCAGCATGTAACTCATTTCCAATGGCATTTCACTGGCATATCTTGCCATCATATATGTAGAAATACAGTTGTCATAGTTGCTCAAGAAATATCTGCTGACGAAGCTGTATAATTTTTTCTGTGCATCATCTACGCGTTTTTTTAGTACTGCAACGCTATCTACGCTTGCGTATTCATCAAGTGCCTTGCGAGCCTCCCTCAGTTCTTTCTCACACTCCCTCAATGACTTGTTGTATTTGTGAAGCTTGTCATTGAGAGGAGTGCCGGAAAGTGAGTCTGTTGTCATATCAATATACACATCACCACCCTCGGCAATAATCGCATTGCGAAGGTTGTTGAAGCCTATGACAGAATACTGTGGCACGGTAACTTCAAAAGCAAATTCGCTATTGTCCGCTGTCAGTTCTTTGAGTGATTTGTGATTAGTATAGTCAGAGACATGGATCGTTCGTACACCTTTTGGTAATCTGCCTCTTATTGTGAATGTAACTTCTGGTTTCTTGGTTTTATAAGTTACTATCCTGAGATTGGGATTGTTGTTTAAGAAAATCCTGTTCTTACCTTTGTCAAAGATTTTCAAAAGATGTGAGTCTTCTGCCACTTGGACTGTTGTCAGATTGGGGTTACCAACAAAGATTCCTTTGTTAACACTATTTACGTTTTGCGGTATTATTATTTCCACCAGATTGGGACAATATGCCACAGCGTTTTTATGAATTTCCCTGGTTGACATAGGGAATATTATGCGTTTAAGCCATGGGATGTTTATAAAGGAATATTCGCTTACACAGTCGTCTATCGTTGTGCAGTAATGGCGATATGAAATGTCTTTCTTCTCTTCTACCAGCCATCCGTATCTGTCATAGCATACATTGGCAAGAGCATCGCCCTCTGATTTGAATAATGCACCTATAGTGTCAGTCTTGAGATTTTTCACCATGCGCATTCCGGCTACATGACTAAAGTAATCATGATTGCAATTCTTTAACTCATGGCTGAAATAAGCTATTGAGTCGGTAACAAACCATGCCATCGACAAATCAAGCGTGTTGACATTAGGGAAGAAATTCTTATATTCGCCCGAAAGTCTGAGCATATAAAGGTCAATGGCGTTTAACGGACCGCCAACTCTAAGTACCGTCATGTCCCTTGTATTATATCGTGAGATAAAATCTTTCAATTTCCAGGCTAAGCTACCGGGAATGTAGTTTGAAAGCATCGGATATTGCTTTTCCATATTTTTGGCCTTGGCGTATCCTTGCATCAATCCCATCTCGTCACCTATTTCTGCACTCTTGACCTCAGAAGTTTCTTCATCAGTCATTTTGCGGAATCTCATTGTAATGCCATTATTTGAATTATAAGGTGCAATAACAAGCATCCCTTCACTGTCAAATGATACCTCGCTCAACGAAACTCCACCATTGACATTTTTTACTATATAGGACCCTGACTGGACCTTGCCGACCAGATTGCTGTTCCATGGTGTTTCGGGTGTGTCGGATAGGAAAAAACTTGCATGAAACAAATCACTTTTTGTTTTGTTTTTCTTGCTGTATAAGGACTGTGACATGGAAACATTGGAAATGTTCATTATAATATCGCCTGCCATTACCACACCTTCGGCTGGCACGTATTTCCAATTACCTATCAAGTCAGTTAATTTCACACCTGCAACGGTTACGTTCACGCACAGAATCATGAACATAGTCATAATGATGAATCTTCTCATATATGATTGAAGTTATATTTGTTTTGTATGTTTTTGAATTATATATAGTAGATAGTAATATGTCCATTTAAAGGCAAGTATTATCCAAAAAAGGATATGAATTACCTTGAACACATACAAAGGTAAGTATTTTTTACAAAATACGCAAACATTTATGACAATTATTTATTTTGGCACTTAAATGAATAATGCATCTAGATAGTCTGTCAGGCAAATGGTAATTTCTGCCCTCCCCACACGGGGGCTTTTTTATGCCTTTTCATAAAAAAGTATGGCGTAAAGACTCATATCTCATATTTTTTTTGTAACTTTGCACTCGCAAATCAGAGACGTGCGCCAATCTTCGATTGACACGCACTATTTGCTTCGTGCGATACATTGTCACTCGCAAATTCGCAGAAGCGGTCGTGCGCCAATCTACGATTGACACGCACTATTTGCTTCGTGCGATACATTGTCACTCGCAAATTCGCAGAAGCGGTCGTGCGCCAATCTTCGATTGACACGCACTATTTGCTTCGTGCGATGCATTGTCACTCGCAGATTCGCAGAAGCGGCCGTGCGCCAATCTACGATTGACACGCACTATTTGTTTCGTGCGATGCATTGCAGTTCAAAAGAAATAAACACGAACATATATAAAGGAAATGGAGAAAGTAATTCTTACTGGTGACCGCCCTACGGGTCGCCTGCACATAGGACACTACGTGGGTTCATTGCGACGTCGCGTGGAACTGCAGAACTCTGGTGAGTTCGACAAGATATTCGTCATGATAGCCGACGCTCAGGCTCTGACTGACAACTTCGACAACCCGGAGAAGGTGCGCCAGAACATCATTGAGGTGGCACTCGACTATCTCTCTGTGGGTCTTGACCCAGAGAAGACCAATATCTTCATACAGTCGGCTGTGCCTGAGCTGACAGAACTGTCGTTCTATTACATGAACCTCGTCAGCGTGCAGCGCCTGCAGCGCAATCCGACCGTAAAGACAGAGCTGGAGATGCGTAAGTTTGAGGGTGGTACGCCTACGGGCTTCTTCTGCTACCCAATCTCGCAGGCGGCAGACATCACCTTGTTCAAGGCCACCACAGTACCTGTGGGCGAGGACCAGAAGCCAATGCTGGAGTTGACAAACGAGATAGTACGCCGATTCAACCACATATACGGCGGCGACGTGCTGATAGAGCCAAAGATACTGCTGCCAGACAATCAGGCATGCATGCGTCTGCCTGGCACTGACGGCAAGGCGAAGATGTCGAAGTCGCTCGGCAACTGCATCTACCTCTCTGATACTGCCAAGGAACTGAAGAAGAAGGTGAACTCAATGTTTACCGACCCACAGCACCTGCAGATAGAAGACCCAGGACACCTGGAGGGCAACACGGTATTCACATACCTTGACGCTTTCTGCGAGGACAAGGACTTTGCCGAGTTCCTGCCGGAATACAAGAACCTTGACGAGATGAAGGCCCACTACACACGCGGTGGACTGGGTGACGGAACGTGCAAGAAGTTCCTCTACAACGTGCTGAACTCTCGTTTTGAACCAATCCGCGAGCGCCGCGCATACTGGGAGCAGCGCATCCCAGAGGTGTATGAGATACTGCGCAAGGGCACGGAGGCTGCACGTGAGCGCGGCATACAGACACTGAACGAGGTGAAGCAGGCCATGCAGATTAACTATTTCGACGACAAGGAACTCATAGCTGCACAGGCAGAGAAATATAAGAATTGATATAGTTGAGGCAATTTTAACATGCTCTGGATATTACTCGCATTTCTCTCAGCAGCGTTGCTGGGATTCTATGACGTATTCAAGAAACAGTCGCTTAAGGAGAACGCCGTTATACCGGTGCTTCTCCTTAATACATTGTTCTCAAGTCTGATATTCCTGCCCTTTATATGGCTGTCGCACAAGGGGCAGATAGACCAGGGGTCTATGTTCTTCTGTCAGGAATACGGATGGGAAGGACATAAGTACATTATTATAAAGTCGTGCATAGTATTGGCATCGTGGCTGCTGGCATACTTCGGACTGAAGCACCTGCCGCTGACCATCGTGGGTCCTATCAACGCCACGCGCCCGGTGATGGTGCTGGTGGGAGCGATGCTGATATTCGCAGAACGACTGAACCTGTGGCAGTGGCTTGGTGTGCTCGTGGCCCTCATCGGCATCGAACTGCTGAAGCATACCAGCAAGAAGGAAGGCATCAACTGGTTTAGGGACAAGTGGATATATTTCGTATTCCTCGCCAATGTGCTTGGTGCTATATCAGGTCTTTATGACAAATACCTTATGGCATCGCCGGCAAACGGCGGTGTGGGCCTGAACAAGATGGCGGTGCAGGGATGGTACAACATCTACCAGTTCTTCATGATGGCAGCCATGCTGGTGTTGCTGTGGTGGCCAACAAGAAAAAAGACCACGCCATTCCACTGGCATTGGTCTATACCGTTGATAAGCATCTTCCTGTCGATGGCAGACTTCGTATATTTCTATGCCCTCGGCCTCGACGGTGCAATGATCAGCGTTGTCAGCATGGTAAGACGCGGCAGCGTGATAGTAAGTTTCCTGTGCGGTGCCATGATTTTTCATGAGAAGAACCTCAAGGCAAAGGCTTTCGACCTCATGCTCGTCCTGCTGTCAATGCTCCTGTTGTATATAGGGTCGAACTGAGTTCTCGTTCAAATATAGTTGTGAGGGGGAGTTTTAGAAAGTAGTTAAGGGAAGTAAGAAGGGAGTTAAGGGGAGTTAAAGGACATTACTATTAACTGATATATTCAGTCAGATACATTTGTCCTTTAACTCCCCTTAACTCCCTTCTTACTCCCCTTTAATTCCAAATGGAACTATACATTCACGATGTCGAGGATATCAGCAAACACGCCTGCGGCGGTAACACCGGCACCAGCGCCATACCCCTGTATTATCATAGGGTGGGGGGCGTAACGCTCGGTGTGGAGCATGATGATGTTGTTGGAACCCTCAAGGTTGTAGAATGGATGCTGTATGTCTATTCTCTCCAAAGACACGCTGGCCTTGGGCGCTTTGGCATCTGTAGCATCAAGCTTTGCAACGAAACGCAAGTGTTGGCCAGCCTTTTCAGCGGTAGAGCGTATTTCTTCTATTTGACCGTTGAGGTTTGGCAGGTTCTTCCAGAAATCATCCAGTGTTCCGTCAAAATACTCTTGTGGAACGAAGAGGTGTTTCTCTACGTCTTCCTGACTTACGGAATAACCTGACTCACGGGCCAGGATGACGAGTTTCCTTATTACGTCAATGCCAGACAGGTCAATGCGTGGGTCTGGTTCGGAGAAACGCTCCTCCTTGGCACGCTGCACAGCCTCAGAGAAAGAGACATTGGCACTGATGGTGTCGAAGATGAAATTCAGTGTGCCAGACAACACAGCCTCGATTTTTGTTATTCTGTCTCCAGACTTCACAAGGTCATCGATGGTGTGTATAAGTGGGAGACCAGCGCCTACGTTGGTTTCAAAATTGTATTTGGCATCGTTTTCAAGTGCAGTGCGCTTCAGTTTCTTGTAATGCTCAATGTCGCCCGATGCTGCCACCTTGTTCGCACATACGATGGAAATGCCCTTGGACAGGAAATCATAATACAGGTCGGCAATGTCATAACTGGCTGTGCAGTCAACAAATACCATATCGGTGAGGTTCAGTTTCAGAACCTCATCATGTATTGTCTCGAGACTAGATTTCGGACATTTCTTGAAATCCTCTCGGAACTGCTCCATATTGAATCCTTCGAGGCAGATGCCGTCAGGATTGATCATGATGTTGAAGATGTCCACGATGCCTACGATGCGCAGGTCGAGACCACGGTCTTGTTTGAGTACCTTTTGCTGCTGTGCTATCTGTGTGAGCAAGGTGCCGCCTACGGTACCTGTGCCACAAAGCACCACGTTCAGTTTATGTTGTTTCATTTCTTTATGGTAAAATTACAGTATGCAAAGGTACAAAGATTTTCTGACATGAGCAAATGTTATTTACTTTTTCAAAGGGAATTTCCATGCTAACAGTGTCATGACAAGCGCAATGAAGGCTGGGAAGAGTGAGAAAAGGCTCCATACCATCGTCAGCACCTGTGGGGTGATGCTTGATGGGTCGATTACTGCATTGCCGAAATCGTCAGACATCATTCTTGCGCCTGCTATGCCGAGCAACAGAGCTATGAGAGAACCACTGACAGCGCCACCGAACTTTTGTGCCATGGTGCCGGATGAGAAGATGAGTCCGGTTGATGACGTACCGTTCTTCTCTGTGGCATAGTCTGCTACGTCAGCGTACATGGACCAGAGCAGTGGTGAGTATAGGCCTACGCCAGCCGATGTGAGTACTACGACAAAAATCATCAGCCAAATGTATGATGCATCCATCGGGATGAAGAAGAATGCCACGGAGGTGACAAGGCATATCACTGATGCCCAAACGAATGCCATGCGCTTTGAACCTATGCGGCGCGTGAAGGCAGGAGACAGTGCTCCGAAAATCATACATGTTACCTCACCGAATGCCATGAATACTGTATAGTTGATGATGAGTGCGCCAACGGTGATGTCGCCGCCCAGACAGTAAGCAAGCATATAGCCGGCTACTGCATAACGGAAACCGTTGAAGAAATTGGTGCAGATGCCTATAAGGGTAAGCATCACCCAGGGACGGTTCTTGAAAAGGTCTGCAAACTGTCGGAAAGAGAATTTCTCGGCACGTATGGGCTTAAGACGTTCACGTGTAAGCAGTCCACAGGTGAGTGTCATGGCAGCGGCTATTATGCCGAATACCGCTCCCACCACAGCGTATTGGTGTGCGTCTGTTCCTCCCACCATCTTCTGTACATAGGGAAACGATATGAGTGTCACGAATCCCATGAAATAGGCTCCAACCATACGGTAGGCAGAGAACTGGTTCTTCTCGTCATCGTCTTCTGTCATGACACCGAGCAGCGAACCATACGGTACGTTGACCATGGTATATACAGCCATCATCAGCAGATACAGAGAGTAGGCGTATATGCGTTTGCCCGTGGGACCGAAGTCTGGTGTGTATAGCAACAGTGCGAAGATGATGCCAAAAGGTATTGCACCGAAGATAAGCCAGGGACGGTATGTGCCCCAGCGGGAACGTGTGCGGTCGGCAAGTGAACCCATCAGCGGGTCTGTCACTACATCAAACATTCGTGCTATGAGCATCAAGGCTGCTGCATCAGCAAATGAAAGTCCGAAGACGTTGGTGAAAAACAGTGGAAAGGCTATGGACATTATTTTCCACGTTATGCCACCAGAGGCGGCATCGCCCAATGCGTAGGCAATTTTTTCTTTTAATTGTGCCATTTCTTTTCAGGTTATATAGATATTATTTTTTTGCTTTTATAACGGCTTCTACGATATGCTTGCCGGGTTTGTATATTACCTTGTCACCGTCAATGGCTACACCATCAACGCTGAGACATACTGTGCCACTCTGCAGATGGTCTGGGTTGAGCACATTTATGGTGTATTCCGCTTCACGGAAACTGCGATGTATGGTGTATGACGTGATAGATTCAGACAGGCATGGACGTATCACCAGACCATCATAGTCAGGCTGTATGCCAAGAATGAACTGTGTTATGGCATACCAGTTCCATGCAGCGGTACCGGTAAGCCATGAGTTCTTGCCTTCACCTGGTTTTGCGGCATCTCTGCCTGCTACCATCTGACAATATACGTATGGCTCCACTTTATGCAACTGCTGGTCTTCGGTCCATGCCGGACATATCTTGGTGTAGTGCTCCCACGCATCGTTGCCACGGCCTGCCAGTGCTTCGCCGATAATCACCCAGGGATTGTTGTGGCAGAAGATGCCGGCATTCTCCTTATAGCCAGCAGGGTATGAACTTATCTCGCCCATCTCTACATGGTATGTGGTGTATGCAGGCCAGTTGAGTACCATGCCGTGTGGCGTGTCGAGATAACGCTTGCATGAGTCGAGCGCCATGTCAACCATTCCTTCCTTGCGGCCTATGCCTGCCATAGTACAGAATCCCTGACTTTCGATGAACAGCTTGCCTTCTTCGTTTTCTTTTGAACCAATCTTGTTGCCGTAGTAGTCATAGGCTCGCAGATACCATTCTCCGTCCCAACCGTATTGCTTTACAGACTGTTCCATCTGTTCCAGGGATGTATTGAAGGAATTGAGAGATGTACTGTTGAAGTATTTGCCTTTCCCAGTTTCTGATTCTTCAATCCTGTTGCATAGTTCCACAAATTGACGTCCGCAGAATACGAACAGACCTGCAATCATCAGAGATTCGGCTTTTGATCCTTCTGTCTTGTTCTCTGTGGTCTGGAATGATTCATCAGGATTCCATGAGAAACAGTTCAGGTTTAGACAGTCGTTCCAGTCTGCGCGTCCGATGAGTGGCAGGCCATGTGGACCGAGGTTGTTGGTAACGTGCTCAAATGAAATGCGCAGGTGCTCAAACAGTGATACCTCAGTGCCAGGTTGATTGTCCCATGGTACGAGTTCGTCAAGTATTGAGAAATCACCTGTTTCCTTTATGTATGCCACGGTACCGAAAATCAGCCACATGGGGTCGTCGTTGAATCCACCGCCAATGTCATTGTTTCCATGCTTGGTAAGTGGCTGGTATTGGTGGTAGCATCCTCCGTCAGGGAATTGCGTTGAGGCAATGTCGATGATGCGTTGACGGGCGCGTTCTGGAACTTGGTGTACGAATCCGACAAGGTCTTGGTTGGAGTCGCGGAATCCCATGCCTCTTCCCACACCGCTCTCAAAGAAACTTGCGGAGCGTGAGAAGTTGAAGGTGATCATACATTGGTATTGGTTCCAGATGTTAACCATGCGGTTCAGTCTGTCGTCGCTGCTCTTGAGCGAGAATTTGTCAAGCAGATTGTTCCAGTATGTGTGTAGTTCGTCGAAGGCTTTATCCACTGCTTCTACTGTATTGAAACGCTGGATGGTTTCTTGAGCCTTCCGTTTGTTTACGAGTGTGACGTCTGATGCTTGCGATGTTAATAACTCGCCGTTGCGTTTGCGTTCTATGTCTTCTGCAGAAAATTTCTCCTCCTGGCTGTTCTCTACATATCCTAATAGGAAGATGAAATCGCGCTGTTCACCTGGCTGTAGTGTCAACTCTATGTAGTGTGACGCTACAGGACTCCATCCATGTGCTATGGAGTTGCGTGGTTTGCCCTCTGACACACATTGTGGTGTGTCGAAACCATTGTATAGTCCGATGAACTGCTCACGGTCGGTATCGAATCCATGAACTTTTGTGTTTACTGAATAATAGGCATAATGGTTGCGACGCTCCTTGTATTCTGTTTTATGATATATTACGGATCCGTCGATTTCTACTTCTCCCGTTGACCAGTTGCGCTGGAAGTTCTCCATGTCGGTAACGGCATTCCAAAGACACCATTCTGTAAACGAGAAGAGTTTGAGAGTCTTGGCTTTTTGGGTTAAGTTGCGCAGTGTCAGTCGCTGAACCTCTGCGTGTGTCTTGAGTGGTACGAAGAATAGTGCTGAGGCTTCAATGCCATTTTTCTCTCCTATGATACGTGTATAACCCATTCCGTGACGACATTCGTATTTGTCGAGTGGCGTTTTGCAGGGTTTCCAGCCGGGAGACCACACTATGCTGTTATTGTTGTCGTTTTCTTCTCTGATATAGAAATATCTGCCGCCGCTGTCCATGGGAACTCCATTGTAGCGGTAGCGCGTGATGCGACGGAATTTCGCATCGCGATAGAAAGCATATCCACCAGCTGTGTTGCTGATGAGTGAAAAGAAATCTTCATTTCCAAGATAGTTTATCCATGGAAATGGTGTGTCGGGTGTAGTGATGACGTACTCTCGTTTTTCGTCATCGAAATGACCATATTGTTTCATAGTAGTTTTGAATGTAAGTTATTTGCACCAGAAATCGAGCACCTTGCGTTCTTCAAGGAATCCTTCAAGGTGGTCGTCAATATTTACAGGACCTACTCCTACTGGCGTGCCGGTGAATAGCAGGTCGCCCGTCTTTAGGGTAAAGAACTGTGAAATGTAGGCTATCAGTCGGTCAACAGTACAGAGCATGTCTGACGTACAGCCCTCCTGACGTTGTTCGTTGTTGACATTGAGTGAGAAATGCAGTGCCTGGATGTCTGGCAGTTTCTCCTTCTCTATCCATTCTCCAATCACTGCTGCTCCGTCGAATCCTTTGGATATTTCCCAAGGTTGGCCTTCTTCCCGCAATTTCTTTTGCAAGTCGCGAGCTGTGAAGTCAATACCCACTGTCATCGTATCGTAGTAGCGGTGAGCAAACTGTTCGGGTATGCTCTTGCCAAGCCTGCAGATGCGTACCACCACTTCTGTTTCATAATCTATCCTGCCCAGATGATCAGGCACAAAGAAAGGCTTGCCGTCCTTCAGTAGTGATGAGTCTGCCTTGGTGAATATTACAGGGTCGCGTTGGCGGTCGTCAGCAGATGTACCAACTCCTTTTTGTAATAACGCATTGGTTATTTCTTTATTATGCAGAGCATAATTCATGCCCACAGCAAATATTTTCATTCGATAAATTTTTTGTTTCTGCAAAATTACGAAAATTCCATCAAACCGCCAAAATAAAAACAACAAAAAGGCGTCGAGATTTTATTCTCAACGCCTTTTATTGTTATTTCTATATCCGTTTAGTGAAAACGGAAGATCGGACTTAATTAGTCAGCCTGCAGTGAGAAACGCTTGAAAGCAACCACTGTCAAGTCCTTGTCGGCAGCCTTCAGGTAATCCTTAACGGCCATCTTGCTGTCCTGGATGAACTCCTGGTTGAGCAGACAAGACTCCTTGTAGAACTTGTTTACACGGCCGTTTACGATACCTGCGAGCATCTGCTCAGGAATCTCAACAGTTGTGCTTGCGATGATCTCCTTAGCCTTGGCAACGTCCTCAGCGGTGATCCAGCCCTTAGCCATGTTAGACTCCATGTGATCCTCAGAGTCAACGTGTGCTGGGTTGATGCCAGCCTTCTTCAGCTTGTTGTCGATAGCCTTCTGGAGCTGCTCCTGCTTTGTCTTCTCAGCAGCAACCTTCTTCTCCTCCTCGATGATCTTTGGATCAACGTCAGCCTCGCTCAGTGCAACAGGCTTCATGGCTGCTACCTGCATAGCAACAGCGTGTGCCTGCTCCTCAGCTGGCTTGTTGGTCTGTACCATTGTGCAGAGAGTGTTCTTACCCATGTGGTTATAGATAGAAACATTGTCGCCCTCAAGGAAGAGGTAACCGTCAAGCTCCATCTTCTCGCCTGTAACACCAGAACGCTCTGTTACGGCAGCAGCTACTGTCTGACCGTCAGCAAGTGTCAGTGCGTTAACCTCGTCGATAGTCTTAGCCTTAGCTGCTACGGCAGCGTCAAGGATATCCTGTGTCAACTTAACGTAGTCAGCGTTGTTGGCAACGAAATCAGTCTCACACTTCAATGCAATCATTGCAGAGAAACCGTTCTCGCTCTTAACGAGTACACAACCATTTGATGTCTCACGGTCGCTGCGCTTAGCTGCGATAGCCTGTCCACGCTCGCGGAGTATCTCCTTGGCACGGTCCATATCGCCGTCAGCCTCTGTCAGTGCCTTCTTTACGTCAGCAAGACCTGCGCCAGTCATGGCACGCAGAGTCTTGATGCTTTCCATTGTTATAGCCATTGTGTTTTTATTGTTTTAAAAGTTAAAAAGCAAAGAGTTAAGGATTAAGAATTAAGATTGAATTGCAGAATTACTTTGTATGTTTTGCCAAATCTTAATTCTTAACTCTTAACTCATGATTTGTCTTATTACTCAGCAGCCTCTTCTGTCTCAGCCTTAGCCTTTGGCTTGTCTTCCTGCTGTGCGGCAGCCTTCTCGTCAGCCTTCTCTACCTTGCGCTCCTGCAGACCCTCGTTGATGGCCTCGCAGCATGCGTTGAGGATTACCTCTACTGAATCCTTAGCGTCGTCGTTTGCTGGGATAGCGAAATCAACGGTGTTAGGGTTAGCGTTGGTGTCAACGATAGCGAATACAGGTATGCCCAGACGATGAGCCTCGCTGATAGCGATGTGCTCCTTCTCTACGTCAACGACGAAGAGGGCAGAAGGAAGACGTGTCAGATCAGAGATAGAACCCAGGTTCTTCTCGAGCTTTGCACGCTGGCGAGAAATCTGCAGCAGCTCACGCTTAGAGAGGTTGCTGTATGTTCCGTCAGCCATGAGCTTGTCGATGTTCGCCATTTTCTTGATAGCCTTACGGATAGTCTGGAAGTTGGTGAGCATACCACCAGCCCAGCGCTCGTTGATGTAAGGCATGTTTACGCTCTGTGCCTTTTCGGCAATCACGTCCTTAGCCTGTTTTTTAGTAGCGACGAACAGAATCTTCTTGCCCTGCTTTGCAATATTCTTGAGAGCCTCTGCAGCCTCGTCAACCTTAGCTACGGTCTTGTTGAGATCGATGATGTGGATGCCGTTGCGCTCCATGAAGATGTAAGGAGCCATAGCTGGGTTCCACTTACGCTTGAGGTGTCCGAAGTGACAGCCTGCCTGAAGTAACTGATCAAAATTTGTTCTTGACATTGTCTTTTTCTTTCTTTTTAATGTTGTTTACTTTCTTTTTATGATTTTGTTAGAATCACAACCGTCAGGTAGCCACCGCGCAGGATGAGTCCCAATGGTTTAGATACTAAACAATAGTTCCCTATATTAACGCTTAGAGAACTGGAAGCGACGACGTGCCTTTGGACGACCTGGCTTCTTACGCTCTACCTCACGTGAGTCGCGAGTGAGGAAGCCCTGGCTCTTGAGAGTCTTCTTGTCTTCGGCATTAACCTTTACGAGTGCGCGTGCAATAGCGAGGCGCAGAGCCTGGCTCTGACCTGTGAAACCGCCACCGTTGAGGTTTACTTTGATGTCATATTTCTCGGCAACCTCGAGAAGGTTCAGAGGCTGCTTAACCACGTACTGCAGGATTGCAGATGGGAAATACTGTGTGAGATCTACCTTGTTGATTGTTATCTTGCCGGTACCCTCTGTGAGGTATACACGAGCTATAGAGCTCTTACGGCGACCGATTGCGTTAATTACTTCCATTTTCGTATGTATACCTTAGATTATTTATACTGATTGATGTCGATAGCTTTTGGCTTCTGTGCCTCATGCTTGTGCTCTGTGCCCTCATAGATGAAGAGGTTGTTCTGCAGAGAGCGTCCGAGAATGCCCTTTGGCAACATGCCCTTGACAGCGTGACGGAGCATTTTCTCGATACCGTCCTTCTTTGTGCGAAGCTCGGCAGGAGTGTTGAAACGCTGTCCACCTGGGTAACCAGTATAACGTGTGTAAACCTTGTCGGTCTCCTTTTTGCCGGTGAATACAACCTTAGCGGCATTGATGATAATTACGTTGTCACCACAATCTACGTGAGGTGTGAAGTTTGGCTTGTACTTACCGCGAAGTAACTTTGCCACTTTAGAAGCGAGGCGGCCTACAACCTGATCTGTTGCGTCGATAACAACCCACTCCTTCTTTGCAGTCTCCTTGTTAGCGGAGATTGTCTTGTAACTTAAAGTGTCCATTCTTGACTTTTAGAAAATTTTTATTACTACTAAAAAACATTTGTTTCGGGTGCGGATTCACTAACCACTGGCGCGGCCAAACGCACAGCTATTAACACACATCACCCATTGGGCTCTAAGTGTACCCAAAAAATAATCGGTCCGCAAAATTACTAATTTTTCTTGACATACACACTATAATATATGCGCAAGATAAAAAGTTTATGTTTTTTTAACTAAAAGAAGTTCGCTTCTCCGAAATTTTGTTACTCATAATATGAAATGCTTGATGAAATAGCATGTTACGGTTATCAGATTGATTGCAGTGAAAATGTATGTGATTGCTTTATAGTCGCGGGTCACCTGTTTTAGGTAAAGATAACTGAATACTGCAAAAATCAGTGATGTCACGAGTCCTGCCACTCCTATCAATATACAGATGTCGGTTGGGATTGAATTCAAACGGAATGTGTTATCCGTCATCGTAAATAATAAATAAAAGAGGCATACTGACAGGGAAGTGAGAATTAAAATATATACCAAAGTATAGACGATTTCCTTTTTATCCATAATGCAGATGTTATTTCTTGTGATTTTTTCGTTCCCTTTCAGCCTGGTTGATGCATTTCTCTTTATTGTTCTCTGCTATGCCACATTCCGCAATCATTTTCATTAATGCACCGACTGTTGCCGTGGATGAACCTGCATATATGAAGGCCCCGGTTCCTCCTGTTACAGTAATACCTGCGGCATACAGTAGAACTGTTCCTCCTGCTGCAGTTATGAAATTTCCTGTAGCCTGAAGACGTTGTGCTTTATAGCGTCCCTCACACATATCAAGTGGCACGGGGCTTTCTGTGGATACATTATTGTATGTGGTTGTAATTATTATGAATAATCCAGCCAATACTCCAAGTCGTGATTTTATTTTATTCATAGTTCTTAGTTAGTATAACCTATCTGTAGATGATACAAAATTACGAAATATAGTTCGATTTTGCTAATTTGTTACGAATAATTAACAAAAACGGATTTATAATCCGTAAAAAGATTCAAATGTATTTGAAAAAACACCTGATTCTGCTGAAATTTTCAAACATACTTGAAAATTATGGTATTTTTTTTGGGTACATTTGAGAAAAACTGTATCTTTGCAAGCGCAAATATCATTTTTCGTATGAACGCAGAATTGATAACAAGTTTACAGAATCCGAAGATAAAGCACTTGGTGCAACTGCAGCAGAAGTCGGCAGTGCGCCGTGAGGAGGGACTGTTTGTCGTTGAGGGCCGTCGTGAACTCATGCATTGTCTTGATGCAGGCTATGAGGTTGACAGTGTGTTTACCGTCAGTGAGGAGCAGGGCATTGAAGTGCTTTGCAAGCAGAGCATACAGACAGGCAATATACCTATTATATATAATGTGTCCCCTAAAGTGTATGAGAAGATAGCATATCGCGGCAGCACAGAGGGCATCGTTGCCGTTGTCAAGGCCCGGCATCGCTCGCTTGAATCACTTAAAGAGTTGCATGAGGGAAAATCTCCTCTATATGTGGTCCTTGAGAGTGTGGAGAAACCCGGCAATCTTGGAGCAGTGCTGCGCAGTGCCGATGCTGCAGGTGTCAGTGCCGTCATCGTATGCGACCCGTTGACAGACCTGTATAATCCCAACCTCATACGCAGCAGCATCGGTGCGGTGTTCACCGTGCCTACGGTGGTATGTACGTCGAATGACTGCATCTCTTTCTTCAAGGAAAACGGTGTGCAGATACTCACTGCGCAGTTGCAGGACTCGGCCCTTTATTATGACCAGGACATGGCGCGTCCTACGGCCATTGTCATGGGTACGGAGGCTACGGGACTCACTGACGTGTGGCGCAAGGCTGCCGATGCCCATATCCGCATCCCAATGCTTGGACGGCTTGATTCACTCAATGTGTCTGTCAGCGCTGCCATACTGATGTATGAGGCGGTAAGACAGAGGAAACAGCAAAATTAATTTCTCAATATCATATGTCACAGAAAGACAGAGCATCATCATTTGAATTGTTAAGGATACTGTGCATATATGGCATTATCTCAATGCATGTATTCGGCAGTTATTTGGAAAGGGCTGTAGGAGCAGACCGCGTATATCTGTGTTTTGTAAATACAGTGTTCAATATGGGGGTCAGCATCTTTATGCTTATCAGTGGATATTTCGGCATCAAGTTCTCTGTCCGCAAGATGGTAAAGTTGATGGCTCCTGTCATGGTTTATGCCATGGCTGGCACACTTATATCATTCCAGATGAAACAGTATTTCTCTGCAAAAGAGCTCGTGAATGCTATCTTTGCTGTTTTTGTAAATAAATACTGGTTTGCCACATCGTATATTATTATTTTCATGCTTTCCGGTTATATCAACAAACTGCTGCAGAGTTTGGAAAGACCGGAATATCGGAGGTTGCTCCTCATTCTCGTTGTTTTCTTTGTCGTTGCTCCTACGTTGCTGATGGAGCCGAAACTGTACAATGGTGGAAAGAATGTGTTGCATCTTCTGCTTATGTATGTTGTTGGCAGATATATAGGTTTGTATGATATCACTCTTGGCAAGGCTAAGTCGTCCCTGTTTGCAATATTGTCTTTGGGAGTGCTTTTCTCAGTTACGCTTTGTCTTTCGCTTATTTACAAGGGAAAGGGAGGTGCTGTGATAACCTTCTGTACGGATAATTCCATCTGTATATTCCTGGGTTCGGTCTTTACGTTTTTGTTTTTCAAGAACATCAGTTTCAAGAGTCGGCTTGTTAATCTTATAGCTGCATCGGTGTTTGCTACCTATCTGTTTGAGGGTACGGTGCGCAAACTCATCGGCAGTGTCTTTAATCATGAAACTCTTGGAATAGGTGAAACTCCATACAATATCGTTCTTCCCATAATCGTGATTCTTGTGGTTTTTGTGGTAGAGCGAATCAGGGTGATGTGCTTCTCCAAATTTGAGGAATGGGTAGTAAAGAAGTTGTCTTCGTTTGGAGATAAAACTTCTGCTCCAAATTTCTTTTAGAAATATTTTGGCGGTTTAATGGAAATTTCGTAACTTTGCACGTGCAAGGCTTTCTTTTGTAAATAAAGGAAGAGTCTGCACGTTTTTTTATTTTGATAATTTAAGCATTCGCTATTATTTCGCGCATAGCCAAGAAGCCTAGGAAACTATTTGGTATAACAAGCACAGAAATAATATGTGACAGGTAAGCCGTATTGGTGTATCTGTTAGTTCTCTATATAGCGATGCAACACGCAATAGGCGTGGTGCATTCTTAGAGAACTTCAGAGGTACCAATTCCTAGGCTCGCCTCTTGCTATGCGCATAAGAATGGCATCACGCTATTTTTGTATGCGTATGGCAGCGTGATTGATAGTTGGGTGCGTCATATTCACTATCAATCTTTATGGCGAACAAGAACCTTAATGACGCAAAGAAAGCAAAGAAAGACGAATTTTACACGCAGCTGACAGACATAGAAAGGGAACTGCAACATTACTGGCCTCATTTTCGTGACAAAGTGGTGTTGTGCAACTGTGACGACCCATACGAAAGCAACTTTTTCAAATACTTTGCACTACGTTTCAATCAGTTAGGCCTTAAGAAACTTATCTGCACATGTTATGACGGTTCACCCATGTCAGGCACACAATTATCTTTATTCTCTTTAGATTCTGACGGATGCGAAAAGAAAACAGCCTACAAGGTAGTCATCACAGAAGTAAAAGACATGAACGGCGATGGTGCTGTTGACCTGTCAGATGTGGAGTATCTGATAAGGAACGACAAGAACGTGCTTTCCGCTTTACAAGGCAATGGTGATTTCCGCTCCAAAGAATGTATCGAGCTATTGAAACAAGCCGACATTGTTGTTACAAATCCTCCATTCTCTTTGTTTAGGGAATACATAGCGCAACTAATGGAGTTCGGTAAGAAATTTCTAATAGTAGGACATCAAAATGCAATACACTACAAAGAAATATTTCCATGGATAAAAAACAATGAGGTTTGGCTTGGGTATGGTTTCAAGGGTGCGGCGGCTCATTTTTATTCTCCATACGAAGATACAGCAACAGCAGGTGACCACAGAAAAGACATGATACGTGTATCTGGCGTTAATTGGTTCACCAACCTCGAAATACCCAAACGACATGAATATCTTGATTTAATTTGTCGTTACTCTCCTGAAGAATATCCAACATATGAGAATTATGATGCTATAGAAGTAAGCAAGACATCAGATATTCCTTTCGATTATACCGGAGCGATGGGCGTGCCTACGACCTTTCTTGACAAATATAATCCAGAACAATTTGAGATAATAGGACTTGCCGAAGGAGATTTGGGCAAAGAACTTGGACTAAGACCTTTTGACAGAGAATTAAAGAAACTAAACAAGAGTTTGCGTGATGGCCAATTATTCTATATGAAGAACGGCTTTCCGCAGAAGCCATACAGCAGAATCCTAATCCGTAACAAACACCCAAGAACATTATGATGACAATTAAGCAGATAGAAGTTACCGTTGGCGAGATTACCCGCGGTTACATAAACAACGACGAACAGGGAGTACGTGGGTATAACGGACAACTCGACATTCGTCCACCTTACCAGCGTGAGTTTATATATAATGAGAAAGAGCAGAAAGCCGTCATTACTACCATATTGAACGGCTACCCGCTGAACGTGATGTATTGGGTGAAACGCTCTGATGACGCTGAATGTCCTTACGAGGTGATGGACGGACAACAACGCACATTGTCTATATGCGAATATGTTGACGGGAAATTCTCATACGACTTCAAGAATTTCTTCAACCAGCCTGAAGACATACAGCAGAAGATTCTGAACTACAAACTCACCGTCTATGTATGCGAGGGTGTACCGTCAGAGAAACTGTCGTGGTTCAAGACCATCAACATAGCAGGCAAGGCCCTTAACGAACAGGAAATCAACAATGCCATCTATGCCGGTCCGTTCGTCACTGACGCCAAGCGCCATTTCTCAAAATCAAACTGCGCTGCCTATCGCCTTGCCAAAGACTTAGTAAACGGCACGCCCATACGTCAGGATTTTTTCAAGAAAGCCCTTGAATGGATGGCAGAGCACGAAACGCGCGAAGGCAAGAACACCAGCGCCGTGGACTACATGGCACGTCATCAGCACGACCCAAATGCCAACAACCTCTGGTCGTATTTCCAGACAGTGATAAACTGGGCAATAACCAATTTCGACATGAAGCGCTTCCGCAAAATCATGAAAGGCCTTGACTGGGCATGGCTCTATGATAAGTATGGCACAGAAACACTGAACACCACCGAACTGGGACAACGCATATCTGCACTGATGCAAGACGGCGAGATACAGCGCCAGACGGGCATTATCCCTTACGTCCTAACCGGTGACGAGCATTACCTTGACCTGAGAGCCTTCCCCGACAACATCAAAATTGCAGCATGGGAGCGCCAAGGCCACAAGTGTGCGGTTTGTGGCGAGGAGTTTGACATCGAATTCATGGAAGGTGACCACATCACCCCATGGTGTGACGGAGGTCGCACAACGGAAGACAACTGTCAGATGCTATGCCGAGAGTGCAACCGGCGGAAAGGGGGAAGGTGAAATCTGGATGAAATTATAAGAAATTAGCCTACATAATTCACTGGAATTTATCCTTGCCTACGGCGTACCAAAAATTATCATGAATGGTCATTAATTTCTCCATAAATTTAATTTATGAAATACTCCGTGAAGCACATGAGCACCCACGTAACGCAAGAATTCTTGGTTTTAATGAAACTCCGCGAAGCGCCTGAGCACCTACGGAGCGCAAGAATTAATGGTACACCGTAGGCAAAAAGTATATTCGCTGAATAGTTGCAGTTAGGTTGATTTGCTTCAAAATAACCCTAAAGTTAGAATACGGAGAAAAAAACTCCGAAAAAGTTTTATTATATTAAAACTTTGTTGTAACTTTGCACCTATGAGAAGAAGAATCATAGCGTTTGGTACATACTACCATGATTTTCTGGCTACTCTGAACCCAAAAGAAAGCAGAAAGATAAAATACATCATCTCGCTTCTGGAAACAACGGATCGGATGCCTGTCAAATTCATTCGCCACATCAAGGAGCATGGTAACCTATATGAGTTGCGCATGGAGTATGAGAGCAACATCTACCGACTATTCTTTATTTTTGACGAGGATAGCATAGTTGTATTGTTCCACGGATTCCAGAAAAAGACTCAGAAGACACCAAAAAAGGAGATAGAAAAAGCCATAAGACTAAGGAGTGAATATTATGAACAAAAAAGAACATCAAATTTATGACATCAGTGCTGAACTGTCCGAGGAGTTCGGGGCTCCCGGCACACCGGAGCGTGAGCAGTTTGACGATGAGGCATACATTTTCTATACTGGTCAACTGCTGCAGCAAGCACGCAAGACTGCAAAGGTGACACAGGCAGAACTTGCTCGCCGTACCTGCACGTCAAAGTCTTACATATCACGTGTGGAGCATGGCGACATAGAGCCTGGAGTGGGCAAGTTCTGGCACATGATTACCTCTTTGGGTATGCGCATAGACATCGTAAACCCATTAGGGCAGCCTGTGCTGTGATTAGAGACAGCAATAGAAGAAAGTGTGGATTATCAGAATTATGATTATCAAACTTTTGATAATCATAATTCTGATAAAAATGTATTGACCTCGTATTAACTTTGCAATCTACATAGGTCGGGCATAATGCTGCTATCATAGTGTCACGGAAGTGACCGATTTTCTGACAGGTTGATTTTTGCAACCTCGATTTCCTTGCGATATTTTCATTCAACAGGAATGTGGATGAAAATATCGCAAAATTTTGCTCTCTTGTAACTTCTTGATAATCAGTGATGGCGTTTTTGTGAACGCTTATTCAAGATGTAAAAGCTATTAAATTACAGTGTAAAAGGTGCCTTTTTACGTTGTAATAGCTATCATATTGCACTGTAAAAGCATACATATTACAGTGTGAAAGCTATGCTTTGACATCAAACATTGGCATCAATCGGGATAATCATTGTATAAAAGACATCTTTTGCATCAGGAAAAACGAAATGGACATCTCTATTTTAAGTTCTGAGACAGACTTTTTTGAATTGACACTTTGTAAAGAAATGGGAGAATTAACTTACAGAATGTTATTTTTAATGCATTGGATTTTGTCTATTCAACTTTTTTATTTAACTTTGTAGGCCGAAACACGAAAGTCGTAAACGTATGAAAACAATTATAATAACAGGAGGCAGTTCGGGTATCGGCAAGGCTGCAGCCGAACTGTTTGCAAGAAACGAATACAAGGTATATGAGTTGTCGCGCCACGGTGAATCGGGTGATGGCATCGTGCATATAGACTGCGATGTGACCAACCCGGATGATTGCCGGAACGCCGTCGGCAAGGTGATGGCAGACAGTGGCAGTATTGACGTGCTGGTAAGCAATGCCGGCATGGGCATCAGCGGTGCAGTGGAGTTTACGGAGCTGAGCGACGTGAAACGTCAGTTTGACGTAAACTTCTTCGGAGCGCTGAACATCACCCAAGCAGTCCTGCCGCTGATGCGCGAGCAAAAGAAAGGCAAGATAATCTTTGTCAGCAGTGTCATGGCAGCGTTCAGTCTGCCGTTCCAGTCCTTTTATGGTGCCACGAAATCGGCAGTCAATTCGTTGGCTCTCTCGCTGCGCAATGAGGTGCGCCCCTTCGGCATAGATGTGTGCTCGCTGATGCCGGGCGATGTAAAGACCGGATTTACTGCAGCCCGCAAGAAGAGCCTTGCTGGTTCGGAGGTATATACGCACATGGAGAAAGCTGTGAGCACCATGGAGCATGACGAGCAGCATGGCATCACGCCAGAGCGCATGGCGCGCAAGTTGCTGTCATTGGCAGAGGCAAAGCATCCAGCGGCGCTTAGTACGGTGGGGCTGAAATATCATCTTTTCCTATTGCTGGGCAAGGTGGTGCCTACAACGCTGGCAAACCGCATCGTCGGTATGATGTATTAGGAAACGAAAAAGCGCATCACTTGAATGTGATGCGCTTTTCTCTTTGGTTGCGGAGGCTCGACTCGAACGAACGACCTCCAGGTTATGAGCCTGGCGAGCTACCAACTGCTCCACTCCGCGATATAAATAGTAATTTGCGATTTTGCGAGTGCAAAGGTACTGCTTTTATTCCATACGGCCAAAAATATGGCTGCGTTTCTTTTGCTTTATATCAAATAATTGACATAAATCTATTCTTCTTCCTCCTCTGTGTCCTTAATTGTCAGTTGTTTCAGGTCATAGTAAGATCCGTTGTAGATATTGAAATCAACGTATCCTTTTATTCCTGGCAGACGTCCGGCATCGGTGTGCTGCCAGAATTTCCATTCACCTTTATATGCCAGTTTGCTGGCATAGTAGTGTGCAATCCAGTAGGGGTAGTCGTCGAAGCGATTGTCTGACAGATATTGTTGTTTGAATTTGTAATATGTGTAGATGATGGGCTTGACGTGGTATCTGTCTTCCACTATGTGCAGCCAGGTCAGGATGTCTTTCTGAAACTCCTCTGTGGTCTGATCTTGCGGTTTGTGTTCCACGTCGAGTACCGGCGGCAGGTCGCCCTCTTCAAGTTTTACCTTCTCAAGGAAGAAATACGCTTGTTCGCGTGCTTCTGACCTGATGCTGTAGAAATGGTATGCACCGCGTATGAAACCATATTCGCGTGCATTCTTGAAATTGTCCTTGAAGTTCTCGTCGATGAGGCTTGCGCCCTCAGTGGCTTTGATGATAACGAAGCGCACGGGAACCTTGCCTATCATTGCATTGCGCAACTGTTCCCAGTCGATAGAACCTTGATAGTGGCTTATGTCGATGCCTTGAATCTCAAACCCCTCGGGGTAGTTGACGTCGCCATACAGAGCATGCCATCTGAAACCTGTCGGTCCGACAAAGAAATAATAGAATGCTGCCACATAGATGAGAGCAACGAAAATTCCTCCCATCCACCAAGCCTTGTGGCCCAGCAGATGAGAGGATTTCTTCTTATTTCTCTTGTGTCTTGACAATTTCTTACTCGTGCTCCAGTTTCAGTGTTATGGTAGGCTGGTCGCATACCTCTGTAGGACCGAAATACTGTATTGGGCCTGGGTAGATGTAACAAGTGTCGCGAGCCCACTGTGTGCGGTGAGCAACGAAATACTTGTATGGCTTGCCTTCGAGTTCAACGAGAGCCTTCTTGATAACAGGCTTCATCTCGCCGCTGCGCTTCTCCATGTTCATCATCATGGTGATAGGAATACCACCGGCTATCCATTCGTCAACAGGCTTAGAGGTGTTCTTCACTGATGACATGTAACCAGTCTTGCCGGCAGCAATCAGCATAGAAGCGTTGAAGCCGAGAGAGTAGCAGTAGTCAGCGTCGAAGTTAGAAGGAGCAGCGCAACGTCCCTCGTAACCGAAGAAATGGTGCTGTGTAGCGAACTTGCCGTGATACAGACCGTCCTTCTTCCACTGATCCAGTTTGCGACCAACCATCTCGGCGAGCAGCTGCTCGGTGTCGATGAGTGATACCTGTACGTTGCCGTGAGGGTCGCGGTCGAGAGCGAGCTGACGGCTTACTGACTCTGGCAGTGAGCGGAATATTGCTGCATTCTCAGCAGAGAGGTGTGACTGAACATAAGCAATCTTCTTGCTGTCGGCAATCATTTCGAAGTCCTTCTGGTTTGCTGCCAGCATATCGTTGAGCTCAGCGATGAGCGCCTTGATGGCAGGAATGAACTCGATGAGACCTTCTGGTACGAGTACCACGCCGTAGTTCATACCGCGTGTAGCACGGTCAGCCACTGCATCGGCGATGTATGTTACAACGTCGTCAAGAGTCTGGTTCTTAGCCTCAACCTCCTCACCGATGAGGGTGATGTTAGGGTGTGTCTGCAGTGCGCACTCCAGTGTGACGTGAGAAGCAGAGCGTCCCATGAGTTTGATGAAGTGCCAGTATTTCTTTGCAGAGTTACAGTCGCGCATGATGTTGCCGATAACCTCGGAATACACCTTTGTTGCAGTGTCGAAACCGAATGAAGTCTCAATCTCGGAGTTCTTCAGGTCGCCGTCGATGGTCTTAGGACAGCCGATAACCTGTACGCCGGCACCGATAGCCTTGTAGTACTCAGCGAGTACGCATGCGTTGGTGTTAGAGTCGTCACCACCGATGATGACAAGCGCCTTGATGTTGAGAGCCTTCAGAATCTCCAGACCCTTGTCAAACTGATCCTTCTTCTCCAGTTTTGTACGACCAGAGCCGATGATGTCGAAACCGCCGGTGTTGCGATATTCGTCAATGATATCCTTGGTCAGCTCCATGTAGTTGTGGTCAACGAGACCGCCAGGACCGAGGATGAAGCCGTAAAGTTTGTTTTCTGGATTCAGTTTCTTGATACCGTCAAACAGACCAGAGATGACGTTGTGACCGCCAGGAGCCTGACCGCCAGAGAGGATTACGCCCACGTTGATGGCAACGTTGTTGGCCTCACCCTTTGTTGGTTCGAATTTCAGGTATGGCATACCGTATGTGTTAGGGAAGAGCTTCTGTACTTCCTCCTGGTCTGCCACAGACTGTGTAGGTTCACCTTCTACTGCTTTTAAAGCACCGCGCAGTGCCTTAGGCAGCTTTGGCTGATAGGCGGCGCGAGCAATCTGTAATGCGCTTTTTTCCATTTTTGACTTCGTTTAAGTTTATTTGTTAATGTATTGATTTATAATTTAGAACGCAAAGTTAATAAAAAAAAATGAGATATAGTAGCAGTTTTCCAAAAAAGTTTGTATTTATTTCTTCTATCTTGACTAATCTTATTCAAATCGCCAAAGACGCAGTTTCAACCACAGTTTGTTGTAAAGACGGAACAGAGGTTCAAACAGTACCTCAGACGGATAACTCCAGAGGAAGTGCATATTGTGGCGCAGGCGTGCCATGGCGTATGGCAATCCACGGTAGTGCATGGAACCATTGGTCACCTCTGCCCAGTTATATCGGCTGTCATGCTGTCCGAAGTTGCCACTTTGCATTATCTCTGCCAGCAGTTCATCTCCTCTGTGTCCGTTGGGAGGACAGAGCATCCAGTCCTGCTGTTCGTTGGAATTGCAGAACACGCGTTGCAGCACATACATCACCGCCCCTGCGAAATTCTGGAGGCCGAAGGATTTGATCAGAGCGTATTCGCTGTCAGGGATTCGCTCTTCGCTTATTAGAAGCATGTAGTAATCAAGAAGCTGGCGCAGTCCGATGCCTTCTTCAAAGATATGTTTGTAGAGGTGAAGCAGTTGGAAAACCACGTTGAACTCCGTAGTGGGAATTGTATATCCGTCATACGGTATGAAGGTGCCGTTACGCTTGTATTCCTTAAACCATCGTTGCACCTTGCTGTTGTGCCACGGACAGTATAGCCAACTGGGACGATAATGAACCTCCACGGCAGTGTCTTTCAGTATTGGGAAATCGAGGTTGTGGTAATAAATGTATTCACCTTTCCTTATGGATTGGCAGAACTCAATCACCGCATGAACATCCCCTTTATGAATGTTGTCGTCCGCATGGCATTTCTCACAATTCCCTTTTGGTTCTTCACGTCCGAAGGCCCACACATCTATGTCGCCCGGCGTGCGCAGTCCCTTCAGACGGTCGGGGTAATAATACATATTTCCCTGACCTTTGAGTATCATACAATTAAAGCCCTTCTGTCTGAAATAGTATGCTACGTCTGCTGTCTGTTTTGAAATCTTAAGATTGTTTTCGCGCAAACGGTCAGCCTTTACCGCCCACTGCCTGATGCGGCGCGGAGGTGGTAGCTGTTCCTGCGGAAGACACTCGACGGCGGCAAAGACTATGCCGGTAAGAGTGTGCTGTTTGGACAATTCGTATATCTGCTCCCATTCGTCGGCAGATGGTGCGCGTGACAGAGACGTACTGTTGCCTACTGCTATCTGCAGCAGTTCAAAGAATATGTTGTATATGTCAGACAAGTTCAAGTATTGATGATGTGATTGTAGAAGGAATGAGGGTTTAGGCTTGCTTCGTCAGCCTTGCGGTAGTTCAGTTTGTGGAAGCTTACCTGTGAAGTATGCTGTTTCCACCACGCATCGTCATAATCCATTGCCAGCCTGTTGCCTAATTGTATGTTTGCAAAGGCATTGCCGCGCGGCATACTGTGCATGAACTCAGGGTAACGCTTGGCTGCCTCGTTGAAGAACAAATGGAAAATGTAATACTCCACAACGCAGTTATATTCGTGCCAGTAAGCATGAAGCATGTCTCTGACCATGTGCAGCAGAGGATTGCCAGCTTTGGCATGGATAAACCAGTTGGCCATTCCTACAACCTTGCCGTTACGGAAATAGCGGAATACGAACAGTTCGCTTGCCTGTATGGCCTGCCAGTGCAGGTTGCTCGTACACAGCACAGAGGCGTCTATCCATGTACCACCGTGTTTCAGCAGCAACTCCAGTCGAAGCAGGTCGCTGAACATAGGGTGGGGGATTATTCCCATGTCGTATTTCTGGAGGATGTATTCTGGTAGAGTGACATATTGTTTGTAGTTGTTGTTGTCTATGATGACAACATCTGCATCAGGAAGATTCCTGCGCAGTGACATACAGCATACCTTGACAAGTTTTGGAGCATGGTCAAACCCTTGTAGCCAGCAGAACCAAATCTTCTGTTTTGAGGATGTTGGTTCAAGTTGGGGCGTTATCGCATATGTCTCTGGCGTTTTTATGGTGGCGAGCAGTTTCCGGTCAATCTTCTGTGTTATTATGGGATAGATGCTCTTGACACTCCTGCCGTTGTACAGGCATTTGAAAAACTCTTTTATGCCGGTCCACAGCACACCCATCCTGGCGTATTGCCACAGCAATCGCCAACCGCCAAACTGGCGTAGTCGGGTGGTGAGACGGTTAAAGTCTTTCATATATGCAACGCAGTTGTTCGTTGATGTGTTCGGCAGAGAAATGTTCTTTGACGAAATGTTGGCTATATTCCGACATCTGTCTTCTGTGTTCGCCATCATCTATGAGATGAGACAGGTTTGTGGCCAGTGTCTCGTCGTCGCCAAATGGGAATGTGACACAGTTTCTTCCTTCCTCAATGACATCAGGCAGTCCGCCTACGGGAGTGGTTATGACAGAAATGCCGTAGCTCCAGGCTTCAAGTACGACCATGGGAAATCCTTCCTCGTAGGAACACATGGCAAGTATGGAGGCACGGCTAAAGAAACGTTCCTTTTCTTCGCCGGTGACGTAGCCGGTGAAGTGTACGCAGTCTTGAAGTTCCATGTCGACAACCATCTGCCGGAAGCGTTCCACTTCACCGTTGCCGAGCATGTAGATATGCCAGGCAGGATACTTCTCTTTGATACGTTTCCATGCTCTCAACAGTACGTCAGGAGCCTTGTTGTCGTTGAAATATGCCGCCATGAGGATGGTCTTGTCACGGTTAGAATAATCAGAGTGAGGTCTGCTTTCGCATGAGTTGTACAGTACGGATATGGGCTTTGTTATGCTTGGGTATGACTCTTCAAACAGCTGCCGCCATTTCTTTGCGAGCAGAATGATGTGGTCTGCGTGTCGCAGATGCCATAGAAACAGAGCGTTTTGTGTATGGTTGCGTAACTGATTGCCCATGTGTATGTGCATGATGATGCGCTTGTGCCAAAGGAGGGCAAGCAGGAAAATAGGCAGTTGGATGATGAGGCAGATACGGTCTGGAACAGTATGGAAATGAATGATGTCATATCGCCATAATATGAAAAAAGCCGTGAAGTTGGACTTCACGGCATACCATAGTTTCCATAGGTAATTGCGTTGTATCTGTGTACCGAGCCAGCGGCATGAGAAATCTTTCCACACTGGCATTCTCTCCATCAACTTGATAGTACTGCTGACACCACCAAATGACTCACGCGCACTTCCGACAATTAATACTTTTTTATTTGCCATACAACAATCTGTCGTTTTCCTCTTGTTGTTCTTCTGTGAAACGCATCTTGAGTAGTCGTGCCGGAATACCGCCAATGATAGAGTAGGGGGGGAATGACTGTGTAACCACTGCACCGGCAGCCACAATGGAGCCATGCCCGATGGTAACACCCTTTAATATCGTTACATTTGCTCCACACCATACGTCGTCTTCTATCACTACTGGTTGATCCCATGGGTTACTTCCGTCAGGCATGCGCTTCTCCTCGGGTGATACGTCAATGATGAATTTTCCAATGATGTCGCTGCGGTGATCGCCAGTGATGATTGTGGGGCGCGGTCCGAATACTACCTTGCGGCCAATTGTCAAAGGCGCATCTGTACAGTATATCGTGCTGCCTTTCGGAATGGATGTGCCGTCACCGATGGATAGGTTGTGCAGCCCCTTGATGTCTGATGACATGGAACGCAGATACACTCCCTTACCGCAGTGTTTCATCTTTCGTTTCCATATTGGTGTCCATAGAGCATCCCAAAGGAAAGAGGGCAACAGGCTAAGTTTAATCAGGAAATCTAACAATTTGTTTTTATTTTTCGTTTTTTATATCAGTAGAAGCACTGATGAGCGCTTGTTCAATGACTGGTGCCATGTCATAATACTTATACTGTGCCAACCTGCCGCCGAAGATGACGTTGGTTTCCTTTTCTGCCAACTTACGGTATTCTTCTGCAAGAGCATTGTTGCGGTCGTCGTTGACAGGATAGAACTGTTCCATGCCATCCTTATATTCTGTAGAGTACTCCTCGCTGATTACGGTCTTGGGACAGTCGTACACCTCTTGTCCGAACATTTCAAAATGCTTGTGCTCGATTACTCGTGTGAAAGGTTTGTCGTGAGAAGTGTAGTTGACCACTGCGTTGCCTTGGTAGTTGGCAGTGTTTTCTATTCGCGTTTTGAAAGAAACGGTACGCCAATCGAGTTTTCCAAGTTTGAAGTCAAAATATTCGTCAATGGCGCCAGTGTAAACTAGTTTGTCTGCATATTGATGCCAGTCCTTGTATTCAGAGTTGAAGAAATCGGTATTCACCTTGCACTCAATTCCGTTGAGCAGTCCTTCGGTGAGTTTGTTGTAGCCACCGATAGGGATGCCTTGGTAACGGTCGTTGAAATAGTTGTTGTCAAACACCATGCGCACTGGCAGACGTTTGATGATGAAAGCAGGCAGTTCGGTGCATCTGCGCCCCCACTGCTTCTCCGTATATTCCTTAATGAGTTTGTTGAATATATCTTTTCCGACAAGTGTCAGAGCCTGTTCTTCAAGGTTCTGTGGTTCGCGGCCGCCGAGTGCTGCCACAGCCTCAGCCTTTTGCTCATTGATGCGGGCCTGTGCTTCATCAGGAGTGTGTACGTCAGGCCACATTCTGTTGAAGGTGTTCATGTTGAACGGAAGGTTATACAGTTCACCTTTGTAGTTTGCAACAGGACAGTTTGTATAGCGGTTGAACTCCACTATGGAATTGACAAACTGCCATACCTCTTTGTTTGAAGTATGAAAGATGTGTGCTCCGTATTTATGAACGTTGATGCCTTCAGTGTTTTCGCAAAATATATTGCCGCCGAGTTGCGGTCGTTTGTCAATAACGAGGCAACGCTTGCCTGCCTTATGAGCCATATAGGCGAAAGTGGCTCCAAATAAACCGGAACCAACGATAAGGTAATCGTATTTCTTCATGATGATATAATGTCTTTGTAAATTGCCATTAGTTGCTCTCCCTTGCTGTTCCATGACAAGGATGAGGCTTTTTCTGCGCAGTTGCGTGAGCGCTTAAGCAGTTCGTCACGATTGTTGTATAAATAATTAAGTTGGTTAGCAAAATCCTTTACTGATTGTTTTGGGGTTGACAGATCGACCTTCCAACCTACACTGTCATCAATGACAGCTGCCATTCCGCAGGAATTAAAGCACAACACTGGCAAGTGGTTGCTGATGGCTTCAAGTACAACGGTGGAAGTGTCTTCGCTTACAGACGTAAATAAAAATAGGTCGGCATGGCGCATGGCCACATGAATATCCTTTGTAGGTACACTGCCCATGAGGTGTACTTGGTCTTCTATTTTTAGCTGTTTTATGAGAGCCTTTGCCTCTGCAGTTTGTTGTTCATTACCATTGCCATATATTTGAAGTCTTATATTGCTGTTGCCGGTCTGTGCAATGGAATGAATTGCAATGTCCAGTCTTTTCCTGAAATCAAATTTTCCCACCCATATTACATTGAATTCTTTATTAAAGAATCGATGCGAAGTGTTTGTTGCATCATTATCATTTAGAATATGGCAACCAGTTTCAGGTATCAGTATGGAATCTCTTCCGTAATACTTCTTAATAGCCTGTTGACTGTCGGGTATGGCGCTGATGAGTACGTCAGCATGTTTCATCATTCGTCTTACTCGTGGATAAAGAATGAGTTGCAGAATGTTCAGGGTATTCTTGAGACCTTGGAATGATTTCATTCTTATACCACTGGCGTATGCCATTGGGAACAACTTGATTCCACCTATTGGACCCCATACTAATGGAATGTTGAATTCCTTCGATATTTTAAGCAGACAGCCTGGTTCGCGAAATCCCACCATGTTAAGTTGGTGAAGGATGTCAATCTTTTGTGTTTTACATATTCTGCGAGCTATTTCTGCTGTTTTTCGTTGCCATAGCCAATAATACCAGTAAAAACGCCAGTCACCCTGGTTCCAACACATCTGTCGAACGTGTTCGCTGACAGGATTATAATGAAAATGCAAGTTATCTTTGAATGTAAGACATTCTACTGCTTGTTCTATATCGTTACGAAACTCACTCTCTGTTATTACATGCACCTCACAATGCCTGGCAATGGAACATATCCAATTCCACCCCATGCCAGGTTCGCTTCCCATATTGGGCGAACATGCGTAAGCGTTAATGAGAACGGTCATCTTGTGTAACAGCGCCACAATACGATGGCATACATGCGGAACTTGGTGAATAGTTTGACATGTGCCGGCACATTGTTGGCAGAGTTGGACGTGTTGTTAGTTTCAGTCCATCGGTGAGCAGCACATTTCTTGTCAATGAAATACAACCTGTTGCGTCGTTGTGCCAGATGATGGATAAATGTATCGTGTTGTGGGATAGAACCGGGAAATGGAAGAAGGTATTTCAATTCGCTGCGTGTCATACCCAGGCTGAAACCATATACAGAGTGATTCTTCTTCAGTTTCCAGAATGATTCATGTTGATACACCACTTCGCCTGTATTCCTTCCTTCATCGTCTATGATGTCGAAGGCAGTGGCACATACTCCTTCTTTCTTTGTCAGGACATTGAGCGTTTCGCTTATTTTATCCTTATACCATATATCGTCTTGGTCAGAAAAGAATATGTATTCACCTGTAGTCTCGGATAATGCATGAATAAAATTAGCCGTTGCAGCATACAGGTTTCTATAATATCTGTGATTGCGCTCAGGAGTGTGTTGTATCACCTTTATCCTTTTGTCTGCGTATTGTTTGATGATAGACATAGTTTCATCAGTAGAGCCATCGTCAGAGATTATAATTTCCATTTCTGCATCAGGATATGCGGACAAATCCTGATATAGAATGGAATCCAGTTGCTCCCTTATGTGTTTGCCACCATTGTATGTGGCCATGCAAACGGATATTTTCATTTTACGGTGATGTTGTATCCTGGTTTGTATTTGTGGTGCAGTCCTAAGTGACCAGTTATTCCATGAAGAATGGCATAGCAGTTCATCTTTAGTTGTGATACATTGCGTTTCCTTATATATGTTGTCAGTGCGTTTGTTGTTTTTTTAGCACAGTACGCAAGGAATGACAAAAAATGATGTTTACGCAGAGTATAAACGTGGTTGCGTGTGAGATAATAGTCGCGCCATGTCGCAATGACATTTGTAGGTTGTGCGTATGTTACAGTGTCATGTGTGATTTTTATGTCGGGTACAAGCATTATCTTACCATGGTGACTTATTCTATGGCTGAATTCAGTATCGTCAAAGTAAATAAAGAAATCCTTGATAGGCAGTCCTGCTTTTATTACAGCACTTTTCTTGAAACAAGAGCCCACGAAAGATGTTTCATCTATTTTAACATCGCTTTTCTTGTAATGCTCGGTTGCCAAGCGACACGGTATCTGGATAATCCTGTTCTTGTTACATCTGCGATGGTCTATGTCTATGTTGCCGTTTATATAAACAGCCCCACAGATGCATGCAGTGTCATGTGAATGGGCTTCTGCATAATGCTGCACTTTCATAAGTGCATCCTGTTCTGGGTAGGCATCGTCATCAGACACCCATATCCAGTCTGCATCAGTTTTCAATGCTTGCTCTATGCCAGTGTGGAAACCGCCTGCTCCTCCTGTGTTGTTATGAAGATGTATAACATATTTTTCTGCGATGTTTGATGTCTCATCTTCCCAAGAACAAAGGAATTCATAAGTGCCATCGGTACTGTTGTTGTTTACAACTATTATGCTGTGAGGCGGGCAGGATTGCTCCTCATAGCTTTGAAGGGCATTCCTCAGTTTCTCTAATCTGTTAAATGTGACGATTACTGCACAGATTTTCATGTTTCTAATGCTGCTGCTTCAAGTTCTTCCTCTTCTTCCTCCTCTTCCCATTCTTCTTCCAGGTTGTTGTTTGAGTTAAGGCATAATGCAATGAGCATGCAGTAACCTTGTCCTTTTCCCGAAAGGAAGGAGGTGTCGGCTGTCTGTTCTATGGCAAGACAAAAGAACGCCATCATAGCCACACGGTAATATTTCAGACTGTACATCTCATTGAAGGCGGTGAGACGGCGTTTCCAGAAAAGATAAAACAATATAACACCTACAATTCCAAATTGTGCAAGTGTGGGATAGAATGCATCGCAGATGAATGTTCCGTCAAGTAACCTGTCGCCTCCTAATCCCCAGATATGGTTCAAGTTATATTCATAATACAATGGCGAGTAATATTTCCATGCGGCATTGCATGCAAACGAACCCATTCCTGAGCCAAAAGGAAAATAGTCCCATAGGATTTTCCATGCGGTCTTATATGTCATTGGCCTGGCCAGTGTTTCGTCTTCCCAACCATCTACGAAGTAAACTTCAAACTTTGTCCATGTCAGAGCTATGGCTATAACCATCATGACAGCGATTGTCCATACTGTCTTCGGCGATTTGAAATCAAGTTTCTTTTTTACATAGAACAGCATTGCGACAAATGCCACTACCTCGCCCATGAATTTCATCTTAGGAGCTATTAATCCTGAAGCTACCAATGCGAGAGCAATGAGTTTGTTCTTTTTAGTTTCTTCTGAGAACAGATAATAACTCATGCCGCAGCAAATGGCAAGCTGTCCTAAAACGGGAAATTCAGCGTCTATACCGGAATAAGAGGCTGGATGATACGCTATCCAGGATGCCAATGTGAATATCATTGCACCCAGCATCCATTTCTTTTGCTTGTCACTGAATCGTGGATTTAATATCCATGTACAGTAGATGATGGAGTATGGGCGTATTTCCTGTACAAGGTCGAGCCATACGGCATTGCTTACATTGCGTCCAAATGCTAATCCGTAGGCTATGTAAAACGATAGCACTCCGAGGAAGAATATATATTCCTTCCACGGAGTGTTGTTGGTTGCCCAATGTCCTTTTTTAAAGAATGTATAGGCGATGAGTACCACGGTCATGGCCTCATCGACTGACGAAAATCCCGGCAAGTCATTATATGCAATACATGCGGGGAAATATATAATCCAGAATAGGGTATAGAAGCGTGCTATCTGTTGCATCAGTTGTTTTCAAATGGAATTTGAAACCATGCATATTTGTTGCGTGCCCAGGTTTTTTGTCCTATTGTGTAGATTATGGCAAGTAACCAATTGGGCAGACGGTCTTTAAATGAATGTCCATAGCCTTCTTTCTGCCATGAGCCGGTGTAATTGTGAGCACAGTAACTTTTCTTGGTTCTTCTTACCTCTACGGCGTTTCTGCTGTTGAAGAAGTGCTTGTCAAACACCTCTATGTGTTTCTCTTGTCCTCTCTTGAAATCCTTCTTGCATGTTATAAGACGGAAAGTATATCCCAGATTTACCAATTCATGATGAAAGCGTACCGGTAGTTCCGTTATGTCATAGCTACCGTCTTGTTTGATGAATGACTTATCAGCGTATGCGTCAAGAATGTCTTTAATCCAGGTGTTGCTTTTTTCTGTTCCAATCACTGCTGCCTCAAATGCACGTATCTGGTCGCATCCTATGAAATAGGGTATATTCAGCAGGTCGTTGAATGATTTGTATATTATAACATCTGCATCGAGATATATTCCTCCATAGTTGTATAATGCATATAGGCGTATGTAGTCGGCTGCGAATGCATATTTCTTTGCTTCGTATGCTTGACGTGTCCATGATACACTGTTGATATCGAAATGCTTTTCTGTGATGTTTAATCCTTTGAGACATGAAGTGTCTTTTGGTGTCTTACCCCATAGCCATATATCATAATCTGCAAGATGATGCCTCCATGTGTTGAGGCATTTTTCAATAGTTGATGGAAATGCATCTCCAGACAACCAGCATAGGTGTATTATTTTTGGTATCATCAGATATCTTTGTCTATAAAAGGTACGTTGTTCATTCTGGAAGCAAGAAGGGCAAAACATGAATAATTGTAAAGTTCTTTTGCTCTTACACGGTATATCTTCTCTGATTTTGACATGGCGTAAAGGTCAAGGAATGTTTTCAGAGTGGTTTCCTGTTGTTGCTTCACTCCCGTGTGCCCGAGGTTAGAATGGTCGAGCACTTTTACCGGCATGTCAGCTATAGCATCAAGAAATGTTTTGCTGTCGGAGAATACATATACGGTTTTACCCGGATTCTCAGTAATAACATCTTTTATGCATTCACGGCATTTCTGTATGAGACATTGTCTCTCTTCTTCTGTTTTTAGGTGGTTGTCAAAGAATGTGTAGCCTTCAAATTGTTCTAAAGCATTGACAAAGCGGAATTGTACTGAGATATATGGTTTCTCATCAATGTGAAGCGCATTATATGCTTCCAATAACTGATTGCATGGTGAAAACAATTCTTGAAATAATTCATGCCATTTATAGCCGGAGTCCTCAAACTGCCACGGCATGTCGTTACCGGCATAACAATAGCAATGATATTGCTTATTCGGCTTCAGTGAGGTAATGCGGCGCCAGTTGGTCTCATTAATTATTTTTGTGTCTTGGATAGAATATTCCAGTTCATCAAGTTGCAGTTGCCAGTCTTTTTGGGGCGTGAGGAAATCAGACAGCACGAATGGCGTGTTGAAATAGAACTTGAAATCATATCCGTTGTTTTTGGCAGCATTATATAGTGATATTACGGCTTTCAGCCTGTCTGCAAGTCCAGGATGAGGCATGTCAGGTTCAAAAACAAAGTAAAGAACATTCTTCTTCTTTGCTCGTTTGAACCTCATTTTCCTAATATATCTGAGGTTATGAATGAAATATTTTATGTCGTATTTAATGTGGACAAATTCCATCGTGTATCATTTTCATTCTCTCCTTCCAGTCACCAAACCGCAGTGCTGTTTCTCTGTTTTTATCTACGAGTGGTTGAAACTGTTCAATGTTGCTAAGAATGTCTAACACCTGTTTCTCTTCCTTGAATTCTACCACGGGATTATAGCCAATAAAGTCTGAGAGTTCCTTAGGGCAATGTCCCCATAGAATGCTTTTGGAAACCATTGCTTCCCAATAACGCTGTGTCAGAGTCTCTACTCCTTGCGCTATTTCGGGGTGTGTGATGCTTTTGGGAAAGCAGATGGTGATTTTTGCGTTGCTTAAGTTTTTGCTGAGTTCTTCGTTGGAAAGGCGTTTGTTAATTTTTGCTGTGTTTACCCATGTTAGATTATTCTTCCCTGCGAAATCGCCTATTACGTTGTTGGCTCGTCCAAATTCAAAAACGTCTATGCTGCGGAATTTTAGTTCTTTGCCTTCGTGATACAGTGCTGTATCAATGGCTTCTGGACAGTGTATTGTTTTTAAATGTGGAATCCTTTTCTGTATTTCCTGCTTTTCCTGTTTGGAAGTGAATATTGCAGTTTTTATGTGATGACGTTTCAGCCATTGTTCCGTTTTGTCATAGTAGCAGGGCCAGCAGTCCCATATCAATGGTATCAGCTCATGTGAAACAACAGAGATTCCAGCATCAAAATACAAACTGACGGGTTGAACGAATACTAACCTAGCTTCTCCTTGCCATAATGTAGGGAATATGTCGCGCCTGAACAATAACCAGTGTAAGAATCGAGGATAAAAACCTTTTGTGGTGGGGTATTTTGCTTCTTTCCATCCCAAGAAGGCTTTATCTTTGAAATTCAGTCCTTCATATATATATGGTTGTATTGCTTTAATCATTATTTCCCCATCGCCAGACTCCTACAGGCATTTACATTCAACCGCTTTTATATTCAGAAATTCATCGTTTATATGCTGATATTTTGGTTTCATGGATAAACTGTCAATCAAACCTTTCATCATCGCTCTAAGTTTAGGAAGTTTGTTGCGTTCGTAAGATATCACTGCAACAATATCCTTAATAATGATTTTCAGAATTATATTTTTTGAGATGTTATTGTATTTCTTTATAATGTATATAAGGTTTCGTTCTCTATAGTATTTTCGTGTGGGATTGTGATTCTCTATTTGTAACCTTTTGAATATAGGGTGATATTTTATTGTTGTTCCAGTACCGATTTCGTGAATTAATTTTGTGTTGTATGTCGTCATTATTTTATATCCTGCTTTTTTCATACAGTAGCAGATGTCAGTATCAACGAAATCTATGAACATCTCATTGTCGAATCCCCCACTTTTGAACCAAGCTTCTGTATTGGTAAATGATGCGGATGTGATTACCCAAGGCACTTCAAATGTTCCTTCATACCCTTCCATCTGTGGGTCAACATAATTTCGATCTTCTATTTTACATCCGATAATTCCTATTTCGTCGTTGGCAATTCCTTTATATACATCAACCATTCCGGGAGTTGCAACAGAGTCCTGGTCTAATGTTAATGCCCATTTGTATCCGTGGGTGTAAGCATATCCGCATATTTGGTTTAAGGCATAGGCAATGCCTTTGCTTGCATGGTTGTTTATATAAATTATATTATTGTATTCTTTTATAGAATCAATATAGTCGAGGTTGGTTGAACCATTTTCTATCAACAGTAGGCAGTCTACTTGTTTGTATATGGCATTTATATTTTCAAGTAACCTTTTCTTGTCAGGGTTGAATAAAATGATTCCAGCTAACACTTCCATTTTTTATTCGTGTTGAATTGGTAACAGTTTGTGTCTTAGGTGGTTGCAGAGTATACTGTAAAAGCATATCTTTTACAGTGTAATATGATAGCTTTTACGGTGTAATATGATAGGTATTACAATGTAATATGTATGCTATTGCAATAGGGTATGATATACGTTGATTAATTGCTTGATTATAGTATCTCTGTCGTGACGAATTTCTGCAATCTCTTTTGCTCGATTACCTATGGTCAAGTTTGATTTATTGTTAAGTGCAAGTTTCATGATGAAATATGCTGCCATATAAGGGTCCGTTGAAGGGAAAAGGAAACCGGTTTCACCATCTTTTACCATTGACGCTGTGCCGCCGACATTTGTTGCGACTACTGGTATTCCAAGAATCTGGGCTTCTGCTATGCTGTTGGGACTGTTCTCTATGTATGATGTATGGCAATACAGCGTACTTGAGAGCAATGCTTCACGCAGCTCCTGCGCTGTGGCTACACCTTTCAGGTTGACATTTACTTCTTTGTGCTTGATGCCAGCCAGATGTTCTGCAATACGTGGATCGATGTTGCCATATACATTCCAGGTGAAATCAAGTCCAATCTCGTTCTTCAGTATATTGGCAGTTTTCAGTAATAAGTCAAAACCTTTGTAGGTTGGATTTGATATTGTTGTCGTTATTGTTGCTTTTGAAGATAATGTACGTTCAGCTGGGGCATAGAATTCTGGTCTCAATATCTCTCCTCCATAATGATATTGTGCTTGCGGTGCAAGTATTTCCATGGCTTGGCGGTCCCAGTCTGTGCGGCCTATTATGTGTGGTACGGCACGTAGTATCGTTTTTTCGCGATGGCAGCTGCGGTTCCAGTATGTGAGGTATTGAAAATTGCTGTAGATACTTTTTATCCCGTCCTTGCAAATATAGGTGTGGCGGGACATTCCTGGTGTGAGGAATATATTTATATAGAGTGATAGTATACCCTGTACGTGGAGACAGCAGGGAATATTTAATTCTTTTGCTGTAATTGTTGCAAGACCAATATAGAGTTCAGAACCGAAAACCTCAATGACATCGGGTTTGAAATCGTTGATTATTTTTTTGAAATGAGATATATAATACGGCCATGCTATCTCATCTCTTGTGAGATCACTGTATTTTATTAGGTCAAGAAACTTATCTTTTAATGGTTTTCTATAGTTTGGTATAGGATAATATGTGGTGTTATGTTGCTCTACTTTCCATGGTTGGCCTTCCATACTAAATGCTATCCCTAACGAAATGTCAGAGTGTTCTTCGATTGCATGCTGCATAGATGACATCCAACCTCCTCCATTGTATCCAGCATTATTTGTATGTATATTATTATAGCAACCTGGATTTGTTGCGAACCAAAGTACTCTCATCTGTTCAGCAGTTTGTAAAGAAGCAGCAGATCATACCTCCTGTACCATGACGGGTATAGCCGATGACAGTCATCAGGATAATTCTCTCGTTCTTCAATAAACAGTCGATATGTGCACATCTTATGCCAGAAACTGCCATTGAGCATCAGATGCCCAACATAGTCTTCATAGATGTTCTTTCTCGGTTTACTGGCATCAATGCTGTCCATGTCATGTATCTCTGTCGGAGTAGGAGAGGAGTAAACCTTTGCTGTGGGGAGCATCTGTAAAAGCAGTTCAGCATCTTCATACCTGCGCAGTTGCTCATTATATGGATGCTTCTGTACGAATGATGTTCGGAATATTGAGTGTCCACATCCCGGACTGATTTGCCTATAATACCAAGCACGCAGTGGATTTGAAATTTTCCCACAGATTGGGTGATGTTGTAATATTAGTTTACCACTGATACGCAGGTATTTATTAAAATCAATGATGTCAGCATCTGGGTGTTGCTGACATTGTTCGTACATGTGTTGAAGGGCACCATCACATAGTTCGTCATCGGCATCAAGGAAAACGGTCCAATCACCCTTTGCATATTTCGCACCAGTATTTCTTGCTGCGCCTGGACCGGAATTTTCTTGTTTTAATAGTTGCAGACGGAGGTCGTCAACCTTTTCCACTTCTGCAACGCTGCCATCTGTAGAACCATCGTCAATGACAATGAGTTCTATATCAGTGTATGACTGCGACAATACGCTGTCAATGCTGTGACATATACTTTTCTCCTTATTATATAAAGGTATGATGATGGAAATCATCCTTCAATGAGTTTTTTTACCCAGTTGTCTATTCTGTATTTCTCCATATAAGAAGACATGTCATTAGGCTTGGATGTGATAAAATTATAATCAATCACTGGATTCTTCCTGTCTATGATGCAGATGTTTTTTTCATTATAGAAAGGCATATCGGTGATATGTTTGTTTGTGGTAATTATTTTTTTACCTTGTGCAAGTGCCCATATCAGTCTTGGTGTAGGCCCTGATTGACACTCCATATCCGTGTCGAGTATGCAGTCAGACATAGAAATTATTCTGTTTGTATCCTCTATAGATATTGGTTCTGGTGTCAGAAAAGGATGCTTGATTTTGCCCGTCAATGCTTTTATGTCGAGTAATATGGCATTGTTGCCTTGTATGTGCGAAATTAGTTTTTTCCTTAATAATGCAGGTGTCATCCTGCTTTTACCATTACATACAATTTTGAAATAATATGACAGTCCCATCTCATCAAACTGTCGGGCAATACGGTCTGCAATCCATAATCTTCCGTCATGACATGACCCTATTAGTGAAACTCTATATTGTGTTTGCTCGTTTGTCGCTCCTTTTATCCAGTAGAATGGAAGAAAAACAACTTTGTTTTTTATGCTGTCATTGAAATCAAAGGTGTATATACGGTCAAAGAATTTGAAATTTCGTTTGTAGTCAAAGAAGTTTAGTGTATCCCAAAGATATAGAATCTTTTTTGTTTTCTTGTTCTTTTCCGTTAATAAGTCAAAGAAATATTTACCCAGACTACATCCGTTGATGCACAACAGGATATCATAGTCTTCTAGTTTCAGTTTATAATGACTTATTGTTTTTTTCCAGTATTCTTCCTTGATTTTCTCCTGGTTATAGAAAATGTTGTCGATGACTTTCTTTATTGTGGATTTTCCCTTGTAGCCATTGTCATGGTCTATTGTGTTGTCTGGTATGACATCTACGGAATGTCCTTGTTTCTCAAGCTCTTTTTCAATATAAGTCTGAAGATTGTAATATGAGGGTGTGATAAAAAGAATCTTCATCTGCTTATATTTGTTTTGAGTATATTCTTTGCAGTAGATTGACAGTCTTCTTGTATAGAAAACCGTTGAATGGTACAAAGAAAAGGATTTGCAGCAGTGTTTTTTCCCAGATGTCGTTTACTGATTTGAAACGTTGCAATAAATTGTCGAAATCACTTTGAGATTTATAGAAGTTATTCGCTTTTACTATCAGTAGATGTAGAAGGATAATTCTTTTCTGTGTTCCAATTTCAATATTGTCTATATTCTCAATGAAATCGCTGACTATCGTCGTGTATGCTTTTATTTCTTTTTCTTTGTTTACTGCCTTTGTAATAGATCCCTGTGTTTCGCGATAATAATATATCTTCTCTGTGCAAAAAGCCATACGTTTAACGTGCTTTGCAAGAAAAAAAGTCCAATAGTTGTCTTCGTGTATTATCCCCTCCTTGAACCATAAGTCGTTGTCAATTATTAGGGAACGGCGTATCAGACGGTTTGCAGCAGTGACAGGGATGCGGTCGTAATCAAGCAGTGCACGTTTTATCTCATTGTGATTACTTGAAAACTCAGGAAATGACTTGCTGCCAAATTGCTGCATGTCATTTGATTCCCTGATGTATAGTGCTGGCAGTAAATCCACACCTGCATGCTTGTCTGCCATTGTCAGCAGTGTTTCTATGCATGTAGGTATGATATAGTCATCACTGTCAAGAAAATAAATATATTCTCCTTTCGCTTCGCGTATGCCACTGTTGCGTGCGGCAGAGAGACCGCCGTTCAACTCTCGGTATATTATACGAAACGGAATAGGGCCTTTGTAAGAATTTACAAATTCTTCAGCAATGGTGATACTCGCATCTGTCCCCTTGTCATCAACTATTATACATTCTATTTGTGACGATACAGTTTGGTAGGCTACAGACTGCAGACACTCTTCAATGTATGGTTCTACGTTATAGACGGGAATTATGATGGATACTCGCGGCATCATTGCCTTTACCTTTGTTGCAGAATGTGATGTGTTCGCTTTCTTACCTTTTTGTCTTGTATTGTTCGCTTGAAAGCTGACAGTGAGTGTAGGTCGCTGCCTTGGTATGTGTAATATCCTTCTTCTAATAGATATTCGGCACGTTCTTTTGGCTCCGGACCGTATGCACCAGTCAGAGATGTGATGTTCATTTGGAATCTCACCCCTTGCTCATGCAGTGTGTCGTAATCGTCATAATCCATGTAGCGGTAACGCTCTGGATGTGCGAGGACAGGAGTCAGTCCAGCCTTTCGTATTTCCTGTAGGATTAGTTTGAAACGGAAGGGAGCCTGTGCATAAGATGTTTCAACCAGCAATTCATCCCTTTTGTTACCGTATGTCAGAAGATATCCTGCCTCCAGTCTTTTGACAAATAAAGAATCTATCATATTTTCTGCGGCAAGATGGAGTTTTAATTCTGAATCTGTAGTGCATATTTCAGAATTATCTTCTCTCCTTTTGTTGTATTCATGCAGTAATTCTTCAAAACGTTCTTTGAGTTCTGCAGGTTCGTTTGGAACATCCTCCATGATATGTGGTGTCAGCCACACCTCTTTCACTCCAAGCTTCTCATAGTATTCTAATACGGCCAAAGCATCATCCATGGTGCGTATTCCATCGTCAACTCCTGGTAATATGTGGGAGTGACGGTCAGTCCAACCATTGAATACTCCACTATCAAGCAGACTAAATTTCTTATTAAATGGCCACATTATGTTTCACGCTGATTTTATATGCACACAGATTGTAATGTCTGCGTGAACTTTACTTCGACGAATATCCTTCTCCATAGCCAGTGGAATATCCCGAACCATAATAGCCATAGCCGCCGTAGCCGTAACCATAGCCGTAACCATAGCGGTAACCATAACGACGGTAACCATAGCGAGAGTTTGCTGTCAGAGTGCCGTTGAGGATAATGCCTATGTTGTTATACTTCTGTTCTTCGTAGTATTCCTCTATGACATTAAGGAACTCAAGTTCCATCAGTCCCACACGAATGACAAACAATGTGATGTCTGCATATTTTGCTATGATGCTTGTGTCTGCCACAATCTCAACAGGTGGGCAGTCAAAGAATACATAGTCAAACTCCTTGCGCACCTCACTAACCAACTTGGCAAACTTGTCATAAGCCAATATTTCCGCAGGGTTAGGTGGAAGTGTACCTACTGGCAACACATACATGTATTCGCTTTCTTTGGATTGTACTAACAGGTCATGCCAGTCGTTTACCGTGCCATTGATATAGTCTGACAATCCGACTTCTGGCCTGTCAACGAATACAGAAAGGTTACGGCGGCGCAGGTCAAGGTCAATGGCAAGGGTCTTTTTCTTCTTCAGCGACATACACAGGGCAAGGTTATATGAGATGAATGTCTTACCAGAGCCAGGGTTTGCCGACGTGGTCATGATGACGTTCTTTTCCTTGTCCTGACCAATTATAAACTCAACATTGGTACGTAGCACGCGGAAAGCTTCGTTGATGACATTTCGCGATCCGTGTTTTACCACTACACGTTCACCTTTGTGCAGTTTGTCTTTCCTTCGGTGGTGAACATGTTTGCCTGTCAACTTGCCTTTGAATTTCTCCCATTTGTATGCAGTATCTGCCAGGAATTCTTTTATTACACCCTCTGTGGTTTCATCAGGGAATTCTATCTGTGGCAGTTCACCAACGAATGGTACAGACAATTTCTCTACATCTCGGCGACCGCGCACCTTAGAATTCAACCATTCGCGGAGGATAATGAATGCGAGTGGTAATCCCAGTCCCAATCCCAGGGCTATCAACTTGATTTTGTTGTTGTCAGGGAAAGATTGACGGTTAGAACCGCCGGCAGGTTGCAGTACGCGAGTGTTGTAGGCTGCGAATGCCTGATTCATCTGGTTCTGTTCGCGTGTTTGCAGAAGGAAGGTATACAACTGTTCCTTTATCTTGCGGCGACGTTCTATGTCCACATATTGTTTCTGCTTGCTTGGCGTGGCTGCAATCTTTGCATTGTTCTTCTCATCGTTGATATGCAGCATCTTTAATTGTGTGTTGATCGTTGCCACATGATTATCTATAGTTACGAGAATGGAACGCTGCAATACTCCGAGCTGCCTGTCTATGTCTGTAATCAAAGGATTTGCTTCCGTTGAAGCAGAGATAATGTTGGTGCGTTGCATTACCAGTGAATTATACTGCCCTACCTGTCCAGACAGTGTTCCGCTGTTGATGCCGGTAGGCAATGCTAACGGTTGGTTACGGTCTTTTATAGCTGAAACGTAGCCACGGTAATATTTTACCATTGCCAACTCGTTTTCATATTGTTCTCCCTGATTCTCGTATTCCAATGCACGTCCCATATAACGTGCGCCTTCAGATGACGAGTTTAACGTATGGTTAGAAATCTGGTAATCGCTGAGTTCGCTTTCCACATCACCTAATTCCTGCTCTATGGCAGTCAATCGTTCGTTGATGAATTTGTTTGTGGCGACGATAACTTCGTTGCGGTTCTCTATCCATTGTTCGTTATATACAGCAATGAGTGTGTTAAGAATGTCGTCAGCACGCTCTATGTTGACATCTGTCATGGATATGTCAATTACCGACGACTCTTCCACGGAGTTGTAAACGCTCAGTTTGCCGAGGAAGATGGCGGCGGCGTCACTCTTAGGTCGTTTCGTTACGGTGATGATGTCGTTTGTTCGTGCAGAAAATGCAGGTGTTTTGTTAATGGCCATCATGCCTATGACAGTATTCACAGGCTTTCCGTATGCAACCTTGTACACTTTGTTCGTGTCGCCATTCTTGCATGTGATTTTTACTGTGTTGGCATCGCGTACATCAAGCGTGAATAGTCCATATCCGTCAGCGTTGTATTTGTCATCAACAATCACAGGCAGACTGGTGCCATACAATGTGGTGTTACGCAGTTTTCCACGAATTTGATACTCATATTCGAGATTCAGTCTGTCAACGACCTTGGACATCAGTCCGGGCTTCTTCAGTGTTATCATCTCATTGTACAGCGTCGTGCTTGAGTTGCGTCTGCCATATCGTGTACGTGAGAAGATATCATTCAGAGCCTGGTTGTTGGCATCCTCCTTTACTGCTATTGAAGTGCTGCGCGTAAACACGGGTGGCGTCATGCGCAGATATATCAGTGCGGCACTCCATGTTACGGCAAGGCATATTACGAACCAAAACCAGTTGCTGATACACAGTCCGACTATGTCCATTATGTTTAGGAACGAACTGCTTTCTTCCTGCTGGCTTTTCTTTAGCCTGCTTTGCTTGATTTTATTCTGTGTTGCCATTGGAAATTTAGAAACTCTTGATTAATGACCAAAGTGACAATCCACCTACACCGGTGATACTGGTCCAGAATCCCCATGTGTGGAACATGTTGCCCAGATTCGTAGTAGAGCGCTTGGTCTTGTTGTTTGGCTCTATGTAAACTATATCGTTTTGGTGCAAGTAGTATGCTGGCGACTCATACACGTTCTTCATCTTTGTCACATCCAATTCGTACTGACTTATCACGCCGTCCTCCTCGCGTATTACCAGAATGTTTGTACGGATCGCATTCATGTTGATGTCGCCGATCATAGCCATAAATTCGAAGAATGTCAGCTTGTCTTTGTCAATGTTTACGCGCCTGCCGCCGTTTTGGCCTAACAATGTAATGTACAGGCCGGTGTATTCTACCCTGACGATGGCATCGTCAACGAGGCGTGATTCACGCAGGAACTGCGTAAGGCTGTCGGTAAGCTCCTGACGGTTCATACCGGCCACATGCATTTTGCCGAGAACGGGAAAATCAATGTCGCCGTTGTCATCAATCAGGTAATTTCCACCGCCACCAGTAGAACTGCCTGTACCGTATAGGTTGAACTGATTTGAAAGAGTATTGTTTCTTGATCTCACCGATATGCTTATTCGGTCACCGGGACGCATCTTGAACGGTATGGAGGTAATGTTGAACATGGTGTCCATCAATGCCGTCGTACCGGGTTTTTTGTCTTGAAAATACGCTACGTCCTTAGGCGTGCATGACACGAAATAACTGGCTACGAGGGCGAATAACAGCAGTGTTGCCACTCTCGCAGCTCCTTTTGAAACTTTATCCATTGTCAGTCTGTTCTTGTTCGTATATAATGAATATTTTCCTCAAAGAGAGGATATTTCTTTGAGTATATGATAGTTATATATATTATGTATGCGCACTTGTGAAAAATGCGCTTTCATTCGTTGTCTTTTTCCTGTTTTCTTTTTTCAAACAGTATGTAAAACAGATATCCTCCTACTCCGGCAGCGAGGATGATGTATATCGGGTTCACGCCGAAAAGCCATATCAGCAGGGCGGAAACGATTGGAATCCATACTGTGAACCATGTCAACTGGGCTTTGCGTGCCATGTTGAATGTAGGTACTGCCATCAATGCCACTACTGCCGGACGTATTCCAGCGAACATGGCTGCTACCCATGGTATGTGCTGGAAGTTCTGGAAGAACATCGCAATGGCAAGGATTATCAGCAACGACGGCATGGCTGTACCCATAGCCGTGCATAGGGCACCACGTATGCCTTGCAACCTATAGCCTATGAATATTGCTATGTTTATGGCAAATACCCCCGGACACGTCTGTGCTACGGCAATGAGGTCGAGAAACAGTTTGCGGTCTATCCACTTGTGCTTCTCCACTACCTCGGTTTCTATCAGCGGTATCATGGCATAACCGCCGCCGATGGTGAACAGGCCTATGCGGAAGAATGTCGTGAATAGTTCAGTCTTTTTCATCCAGCTGGATAATCTTCTTTATATACCCTCCAATTATTTGTTTAGTTTACAGGGCTCCATTCGTTTTACGACTACAAAGTTAATCATTTTTCCCTAAACTGCAAAGGAAAAGGTGTATTTTTTAGGATTCACGTTAATATAAAGCAGTTTTTCAATCTCTTTAAATCTTATTGTCTATTAGGAAATCGCTCTTGGTCTCTTTAATATAAGGGGGCCGAAGGACGGGGCGGAAGTGTTAATAAATATAATAATATGCGAAAGAATGTGCAGTGTTTCGCAGATTCTTTGTAACTTTGTGGCTGAATTCTGAAAAATTGTACAGATAGCGTAACCAAATATCAGCATTTTCCAAATAATTACACTTATGAAAAGAAAACAATTACTATTTCTGCTTGCGCTGCTCATGACAGCGGTGACGGGTGCGTGGGCGCAAGACACCTACGATCCATTAACAACCGAAGGCGTTCCACCATATTGTGGAACTATCTATGTAGCTACAACTGGTAGCGATGATAATGAAGGTTCTGAAAACGCTCCTGTAGCAACTGTCGGAAAAGCAATTGAACTCGCTTTAGTCAATAACGGGTCAGGTGAGATTATCATCAATGAAGGTACTTACGTTGGAAACGGATACCATGTAACCGGTGACTTGACCGTAACAGGTAATGGCAAAGTAACCCTTGATGCAAACAATGAAGGCAGATTATTCTACATGGAATATGGAGAATCTGCAAACAAAATCGAATTGCATAACTTAACCCTAACCAATGCAAACGGCTATGGCGCTGCTGTTTACAGTTTAGCTAATGAATTGATTTTAGACAAGGTAAATGTCGTAAAAAACAATGCTAAAGGTTTTCTTATTAAGAGCAACGGTAAATTATCAATAACAGACTCTGAAATTTCAGAGAGTATGAGTGGAAATGTAATTCAGCAAGATGCTTCTGGAGACATATTAATTAAAAATACTGTATTTGAAGACAACTCCATTGTTGATAGTACCAGTGTAATGGCTGTTGTTAACATCAATACCGGAAGCGGAAACATGGTAGTTGAAAACTCAAAATTCAAAAATAACACTGCAAGACAAGGTGTTATTAAAAGTAATTTTAATTATAATATTGAAGTAAAAGGAACAGAATTCAAAAATAATACGAACACAGTTGCCTATGGTGGAGCAATATTCGCAAGTGGTGGTATATTAAACATAACCGATTGTGTATTTGATAGCAACAAAGCCTATAGAAGCGGTGGCGCTATTTACGTAGGCTATCGCGTAACCGCAACTGTTGATAGTTGTATATTTATAAACAACACTGCCAATACAGCGGTTGACAAATATTACGGTGATGCCATATACAACGGCAATAAACTCACTGTAACCAACTCCGCATTCTTAGGCGGTTATAATAATTACATGATTTACAATGATGGTGAAGACAATGCAGTAACCGCTCAAAACTGCTGGTGGGGAACCAATGAGGATCCATCATCCATGAATGGTGTAGGGTATTATGAAGATGACGATTGGAATGAATATGACTGTCCTCAAGTTGACGTATCCGACTGGGCAACCATGAACGCGACTTTCACACCTGCATCTGCTCAAGCTGGCGAAGAAGTAACCGTAACCGCTACATTCAGCAACGATAACTTGCCTGACGGTATTCCTGTAACATTCAAATCAACCAGTCAAGCTGGCGAAGAAGTAACCGTAACCGCTACATTCAGCAACGATAACTTGCCTGACGGTATTCCTGTAACATTCAAATCAACCAGTGGTAATTTGGACGCAGTCGTTGCTACTGTGGGCGCCCAGGCAAGCACAACTTACACTCTTGATGCAAATGATGACGCTATCACTGCAACTTCAGGCCGTGCTGCTGTTGAAATGCCTATTGTTCAATCATCAACAAACGTTGTGACTCAAGACAATTTCTATGAATTCTTCGATGAATACGGTAACTTGTTGGATGACGTTGAAAACGACACGTTGATTTTCCAAGGAGAATTTGCTGATTTGGCTAGCTACATTACTCTTGACAGACCCATAACCATTACTGGTGATAATGCTGTGTTAAATGATATGGGATTTATCATTGCTGGCGATGACGTAATTTTAGATAGCTTGACTTTAGTTGCAAACAGCGATCTGGGTAATTTAATTGATATTGCTAGTGAAAACGTAGTGATTTCCAATATGAATATTACTTATGTCGTATCTGAAGCCGCCAGCGTTATTAATGTTTATCCCGGTGCTAATAATGTTCAGATATTGAACAACACTATACACTTTGAAAGTACAGTAGATGATTATGCTGCAGATGAGGTGACTACTGCAATCTGTGTCAACTCTGGCGTCAGCGTATTTGATGATGAGGACCCTATTGAAGGTCTTGTTATCGACGGCAATGTCATTACTGCTGTAATTCCTGCTTTCCTGGCGGATATATATGAAAACGAATATTATGTAATTGGATTAAGTGCTGTTAACGGAGTAAGAATTAACGGTGCTGAAGACTTTAAGTTTACCAACAACAAATTGGATGTAACCACCAACAGGCTTTCCAAAACCACTCCTACACTCCAGGCATTGTATGTTGCAAGTTCATCTGGTTTAATCGATGGAAACGACATTTTAATGATTGATTCTGTCACACCTGCTGCTAAAGACATCTACTTATATGCCGTTGAACTCATTAATGATGAAGAATTAACCATTTCAAACAACAACTTCAACTTATCCACAACCGGTGGAAAAGATGAAGCTGGTGCTGCATACGCAATTACTGCTATTGCTTCTGAATTTGATGTAACCGGCAACAACATTACTACTGTTTCCAAAGGTCCTAACCTTGGTATCTGGTTCCCATCACATATGGGTGCACCTTGTGATGCTGCTATTAAGAATAACGTCATAAATGTTACTGGTTTAGCATCTGCTGCTCATAATACTGGTCTTGTTTCCGGTATTGAAATACAAACAGGTTCTATTGGAATCAGTGGAAACAAAATCTGCGCTTATAACATTGGTGAATACGCAGAAGACAACAACATTTATGGTATAAGCTACGCTCAAGATGGAGTAACTCCAGAAGTTGAAATTAATGACAACATAGTCATTACTGACGGTCGCTATGCTATTTCATTCCTTGACGTTGATGATGCAGTAATAACTGATAACTATATAGCATCAGCAGACTTTAAAGGTGATAATGCTGTTGAGATTAAAGACGGTAGTGGAAATACAGTAAAAGATAACGTACGCGTAGTAATAAAAGATGACCTGCAAGGCTATATCGCCTATCTGGCGGAAGACGGTGACAATCCCAACCCTGACCCGCTGCCAGATGACGCAGGCCTGATTGGACTGACCTACAGCCGCGCGCTGGCAGCTCCTGGCAGTGCTGAAGGCAGCGGCGATACGCAGATTGATGACAAACCCGCCAACCTCTTCACCATCTGCCTGCCATTCACACCGGAGACGGGCGACGCAGTGAAGTACTACACGCTGAGCAGTGTCAGTGGCGAGACGGTCAACTTCGACGAGGTAGCCGAGCCCGTGGCCAACACACCGTATCTCATGGCCGTATTCGGCACCGGCAGCTTCACTGTAAGTTGCACCGAACTTGAGGTAAGCTCGATGACCATCAACAGCACGACCGTCGACGGCTACACCTTCAGCGGTACGTTTACCGGCATGACCAACGCGGATGCACAGGGCAACTATGTCCTTCAGTCCCGCAACAGGTGGGGCAGGGTGACGGCAGAGAAGAGCACAGCCTTCATTCCTCCGTTCCGCGCTTTCATCGAGGGCCCAGCTGACAGCGCCTGCAAGTTGTTGTCAGGTAGCTTTGATGGCAGTGACGACAATGTAACCGGCATTAAGTATATCCGCACTCAGAATATCGATGGTACGGAGCGCTACTTCGACTTGAATGGCCGCCGCATCGAGAAACCCGTAACGAAAGGTATTTATATTCATAACGGTAAAAAGGAGGTATTGAAATGAAAAAGCAGTATTGGAAGCCAGAAATAGAAGTCATAAAGTTGGAACTGAAGGATTTGCTCCGCGTTAGCGGTGACCTGGGAGACGACGCTGACGAACCCGCAAGGGCCCGCATGTTTAATGGTGAGTTTGATGGTGATTGGGACGATTCGTACGAGGAATAATCATCAAGCGTCATAATAGAAAATCCCCGCTGCCGATGTGACAGCGGGGATTTTTTTCAATTTTTCAATTTTTCAATTTTTCAATCCTTCAATTTTTCAATTTTTCAATTTTTCAATTCTACTTCCCTCCCAGGAACATATTCACAATCTGGTTGGCATCTGCCATCGTAATTGCAGGCTTACCGTTGTTGTCGGTATCTCCGTTCACGTTGGCATTGTCAACGTCAAAGTCGGAAGGCTTGTCGGTAGCAAGGAAGTAGTTCACCACGGCATTGGCATCAGCCATGGTAATTGAACCGTCATGGTTCACGTCGCCTGGCAGGGATATGCGCATTGTCACGTCCTTGACTACGTTGCCGTCCTTGTCACACACGGCATGATTCTCGAACTTTGCTCCTACAGGTGCAGTCAGTGAGAGACCGTCATTGAGAACAAGTTTGTTCATGTCGCTGACAGCTGACGTGCTGGCTATAATGCTGACATCACTCATGCCACTGCTAACACGGAGGTTCTTTCGGTACACAACCCTTGTCGTACCGGTTACCTTTAATGTTTGTCCCAATATACCAGTGCCTACAAGCGTCATATCTAACTTAGCGCCATCGGTTATTGCAAGGTCTTTAGCACTAATACCTGCCATATATATGCCGGTGTTGCAGAACATCAAATTCAGTTTGCCTGGACCTGCGATGGTCACGTCGCCAGTGCTCTCTATGCCTGTATCCACCATGCCGATGCCATTATTGCCCACAAGGTGTATGGCGAGGCTGTCCATGCTGCTCTTTATGCCGACGGTGCCGGCGATGTTGTCCATACCGATGCTGCAGTCGGTAAGTGTCAGTGTCTTTGTCTCGTCATCGTATGTGGCGGTGCCCTGTTTGATGTTGCTGCCGGTGATGTTGCCTTTGTTCTTGATGGTCACGGGGATGCCGCCGACCTCCAAACCGTATTTCTTCGTCCCTATCGTCACCCATTCGTTCTTCACACGGCCGCCCTCGGAGTTCCATACAGCACCGCTGAAGATGTTTGCGCCTTTCGGCTCACTGACTTCATATTCTTCGGGAATGATAATGTCTTTCAGTCCACTATAGCACTCCCGTACGCCTCTTGTTTTAACTTCCGAGTTACCCTGTATCTCCATCACGGTGTTACTATATGAGCTGAGTACTCCATAATAGCTGGTGCCGTCAAGCGTCAAGTTGAGATCTTTGACATTCAAACGAATTGCATTCTCAGATGACATCACCAATGCTGTGGGGCCACTGACAGACAGCGTACTTGCCCCTGTGCCACAAAGTTCCAGAGAGCCACTACTATTTATTCCACCACCGTATGTGTATGAAAGAGTGTTGTTGCCTTTCACTTCTATCTTCAGATTTGGCAGGTCGCTCCTTATGGCGTATGAAGTATTGTTGCCAGTGGCAGTTATGGTAGCATTGTCAAGTGTAAGGGTTCTGGTGTATGGATCATATTTCACAGTACCGCTAACGCCGCTGATACCTGACAAATCATTGTAGTTGGTACGCGTAACTCGAGTTCCTGCAATCCATAAGTCATAGTCCTTGTATGTGAAGTAGCCTGTCTCTGGATTTGCGTAAGTGACATCTGTCTTTGAACCGTCATACGAGATAGCACCCTTTAATTTTGTACCAAAAAACATAGATGATGAATTATCACAAGACCATGAGTCGTTACAATATATTGTAGTTAATATAGAACAATTTTTAAACATTTCCGTCATATTAGTAACATTGGAAGTATTAAAGCTACTAAGGTCAAGACTAGTAAGTTTAATACAGCTACGGAACATTTTCGTCATATTGGTAACATTTGAGGTATTGAAACTACTAACGTCAAGACTAGTAAGTTTAATACAATTACTGAACATACTATCCATAACTTTAACGTTGGAAGTGTTAAAATTACTAACATCGAGACTCGTAAGGTTATTACAACCAGAGAACATACCATACATGTTAATAACGTTGGAAGTGTTAAAATTACTAACATCGAGACTCGTAAGGTTATTACAACCAGAGAACATACCATACATAATAGTAACATTGGAAGTGTTAAAATTACTAACATCGAGACTAGTAAGACTACTACAACCCTCGAACATACGAGTCATATCAGTAACGTTGGAAGTGTTGAAATTACTAACATCGAGTTCCTCAAGACTACTACAATCAGCGAACATACCACACATATCCGTTACTTCAGAAGTATTTAGATACCGCATTCCCTCGATACACTGAAGATTCTGCATTCCATAAAACAACACCTTACAAGTTTTTAACCGAGCCTCTGCAAACGATTGGTCTATATATACTCTCCGAACAGAGTTTGCAATCGGATTAAAGTTATTACCAGATTGATTTAACAATGACAAATCAGACAAATCATATACATATGTACCTGTCGGCAATTCGCCATACTTGAATGTCAGTGTTGAATTAGACAACGTCGCATAAGGAACGCTCTTTGCATTCACGTTTACCATCATCGCCATGACGGCAACAAACAGAATTAAAAATCTCTTTGTAATTGTTTTCATCTTCATATTGTTATTGTTTATATTCTACACCATTCATAAGAATTCATGAATAATTACATGGACATTATATGGATATTATATGTTTTTCAAAAACACATAGATACTCCGTTCCAATTTATCGGTGCAAAGGTACAAACTTTTTCTGTAACAACAAAAAAATAGCGTTATTTTCTAAGAAAGCCTCACACAGATTAAAAGGGATTGCAAGGGATTTATTCTTTTCCCACACAGATCGGAAAGAATTGTAAAGGATTTTTCTTCTCTACGGCTTTTTTATTAACGTCATTAACGTTATTTATCCACAAATCTGAGTCATCTGTGTGATCTGCGGGAGGTAAATACACAGGGATTACAGGGATAGATTTTTTCCACACAGATTGTAAGGGATTGTAAGGGATAATCCGTAAAACCCGCATTTATCCGTGTTCGTTTTTTACACTCCCTGCATCTGATGTTTTGACACTTTGATATGTTTACGGTCATTTCTGTTTGCAAAGTGTCAAAACGAAAAGTGCCGTCGGAAAACTCAAAATAGAGTTTCTGGCGGCACTATTTTATGTGTGTTTCGGGGGTTATATGGCTATTGAAATGTAATTAGGCACCTTTTACATTGTAATATGTATGCTTTTACCATGTAATAACTATGCTTTGACAACGTAAAACGGGTGCTTTTACAGCGTAATCTGATAGCTTTTACAAAGCGAAAAAATAGCCTCGATAATTAAGATGCTAATCATCAGTAGTTTGCAAAAATCGCTATTTTCGGCTGTACGAAACCAGACGGAAAATATTTTCAAATATCGCAAGGAAATAAGGGATGGGAAAATCAAAGTGTCAGGAAAAGCGGCTATTCCCTGACAATAATCTCTTCTGCGGTCTTGCGAGTCTTCTCCTTTGCTTCGTCTGCGGCATAGCCGATGGGGATGAGGACTGCGGGCTCTTCGTTGGCGGCAAGGGAGAACAGTTGACTGCATTGCTCCGCATCAAAGTTGCATACCCAGCAGGTGGCAAGGCACTGCTCCGTTGCTGCCAGGCACAGGTGCTCCACGGCGATGGCGATGTCGATGTTGCCATGCTGTTTGCCGTCAGAGCGCACCCACTCCTCATCGTGGAGTATGGAGGCAATGACATACATGGGGGCGGTAGTGAACCACTCGCGGTTGTAGCATTGCTGCAGCTTCTTCCTGTCATCGTCTTTCGTGATGACATGATAGCGCCAAGGCTGTTTGTTTACTGCCGACGGAGCAAAGCGGACGCACTCCATCACATAGTCAATCTTCTCCTCCTCTACACCCTTTGTCTGATAGCTTCTGCAGCTATATCTCTGTTTTACTAAATCAAGGAAAGTCATAGTTAATTCATAATTTAAAATTCTTAATTCATAATTACAACATGCTTTCTAACTGTGCCACGGCATTTGTGATGTCTTCTTCAAATCTTTGGTGGTATTTGAGAAAATCCTTCTTGCCGTCAGAAATTCGTTCAAGCAATTCGGGACTCATGCTGTTTACGTAGTTCTCAATGGCATACTCTATGTCATCCCTCTGCCAGTCGAGCGAGGAATGTATATACACGTTTCGCTTCTGATGCAGGAAACTGTATGCTGTCTCTATGCTGTCACGTATTATCATGCGTCGTAGCCTATTGGTCGGAACTGTTTTTGATTGTCACTCCATACGAAGCCATGGTCATGGAGATAGTCTTTTATCTCCTGTGGTTCACGGTTGAAGGCGTAGCATAGTGACTCGAGCGAGTCAAACTCTTCATCGCGCAGCAGCATATTCACGCTCGATACCAGTATTGCGGGGTCTTTAGGTAAATATTCCATCTGGATGTTTGTATTTTATTCTTGCTCTTGTATATGACCAGCAGTAAGTCTAAAATATACAAAAAATCCTTGTGATGTTTTCATTCTCTGCATTTGAGAAGAAAACATCACAAGGAATAATGAAATATATCTTTATCGTATTTTTAAGAGTTCCATACCTTCTCAATCCACTTGCGTGCATTTACGAATGCTTCGTGCCATGGAGTAACCTCGTCGGTCAGGCGGCGCTCCTCTGGATAGTAACCGCACTGCCATGGGAACTGGGTACGTTCTGGGTGTGGCATGATGGCGAGGTGACGTCCGTCCTTGCTTGCCAGTGCAGCCACGTTGTATGCAGAACCATTAGGGTTGGCTGGATACTCCGTGTGGTTGTATTTGGCAACCACGTTGTATTCACCCTCTGCCAGCGGCAGGTTGAACTTACCTTCTCCGTGTGCCACCCAGCAACCTATCTTCTCGCCTGAGAGAGAACCGAACATTACAGAGTCGTTCTGAGGTATCTGCAGGGTTACGAAGGTTGACTCGAACTTGTGTGAGTCGTTGTGAAGCATCTGAGCGTAGTCACGGGCATCGCTTACAGCGTGGTCATTGTTAAGCAATCCAAGCTCTACCATGAGCTGGCAGCCGTTGCAGACACCGAGTGAAAGGGTGTCCTTACGAGCATAGAACTTATCAAGTGCCTCCTTAGCCTTAGGGTTGTAGAGGAATGCACCTGCCCATCCCTTAGCAGAACCAAGCACGTCAGAGTTAGAGAAGCCACCACAGAATGCTACGAGGTTAACCTCCTCCAATGTCTCGCGGCCAGTGATAAGGTCGGTCATGGTAACGTCTTTAACATCGAAGCCTGCCATGTAGAATGAATATGCCATCTCGCGCTCAGAGTTGGTACCCTTCTCACGGATGATAGCAGCTACAGGACGTTTGCCTTCCGGACGTGGTGTAGCCTTCAGGGCTTCACCCTTCACAGACCACTCTACAGGGATGTTCTTGTAGTTTACGAAGCGCTCTGCTGCCTTGCCGTTGAAGCTCTGACGACGGTCGAGCAGGTAAGAAGTGCTGTACCATACGTCACGGAGTTCGTTGATGTCAAACTCGAATGTCATCTCACGGTCAGCCAGCTTACCGTTAGGTACGGAAGCATTGCTTACAGTCTTTGTGATGACAATCTTGCGGTCTGCCATGCCGAAGTCTGGATTACCAATCTTAGCGTAGCCTACGCCTGCATCCTCGAGAATTTTCTTCACGCGGCTTGCATCAGCCTCGTTAACCTGTATGATGACGCCAGGGTTCTCAGCAAAGAGCACCTTAACGATGTCGCCATCCTGTATCTTGTCAAGGTTCAGCGTCATGCCGCCCTTGGTATTAGCGAAGCACATCTCAAGCAGGGCTGTTATCATACCGCCGGCAGAGATATCGTGACCTGCGAGCACGAGTCCTTCGTTGACGAGCTGCTGTATAGCCATGAAGGCATCGCGGAAGTATTCTGCGTTCTTGACTGTAGGAACGTCAGAACCGACCTTGCCCATAGACTGAGCGAAGGCTGAACCGCCAAGCTGCAGCTGATCGAATGAGAAGTCTATGTAGTACAGACGTGATGCCTTTACCTCTTTTAATACAGGAGAAACGACCTTCTTAATGTCGCTAACCTCACCGCCAGCGCTGACGATTACAGTACCTGGGGCGATAATCTTCTTGCCGTCAGGGTATTTCTGCGTCATACTGAGTGAGTCCTTACCCGTTGGTACGTTGATCTGCAACTCGCAGCAGAAGTCTGACAGCGCCTTCACTGCCTTATACAGACGAGCGTCCTCACCCTTCTGTGCGCGGCAAGGCCACATCCAGTTTGCTGAGAGTGATATAGAGTCCATACCGTCAGCCATAGGAGCCCAAACGAGGTTGGTCAGTGACTCAGCCACTGACAATACAGAGCCTGCCTCTGGGTTTGCCAATGCAGCCTGTGGTGCGTGGCCTATAGATGTAGCGATACCCTTTGTTCCTGTGTAGTCAAGAGCTACGGCACCACAGTCAGAGAGTGGCAACTGCAATTCGCCCTGACACTGCTGACGTGCCACACGGCCTGTTACGGAACGGTCAACCTTATTGGTGAGCCAATCCTTACATGCCACGGCCTCAAGCTGAAGCACGTTCTTCAGGTATTCTGTAAGCTGAGCGTTAAGGGTAGAACCCTCGCTGATGCCTGACTGATCGTAAGTTACCACGTCGTACTTGCGCTCTACGGTCTGGTCTTCCATCACTGTCTTAGGTGATGAACCGAACATCTGCTCAACAGCGAGGTCGAACGGACGTATGCCGTCAGCCTGCTCAAAAGCAAAGCGATGGTCGCCGGTGGTCTCACCAACGGTGTACATAGGAGCACGCTCACGGTCGGCAATCTTCTGCACATGCTCTATGGCACTCTCATCGATGAGCAGTCCCATACGCTCCTGTGACTCGTTAGCTATTATCTCCTTTGCAGACAGAGTCTTGTCGCCGATAGGCAGTTTGTCCATGTGGATAAGACCGCCACACTCCTCAACCAACTCTGACAGACAGTTTACGTGACCTGCACTTCCGTGGTCGTGGATTGATACTATAGGGTTGTTGTCCTCTTCGCCAAGGGCACGTATTACGTTGTATGCACGCTTCTGCATCTCAGGGTTAGCACGCTGAACAGCGTTGAGCTCAATGCCACTTGAGTAGCGTCCGGTCTCTACCGATGACACAGAACCGCCACCCAGTCCGATGCGATAGTTCTCACCACCCATCACTACGACCTTGTTACCTGCCTGAGGCTCACCCTTCAGACAGTCGCGCTCCAAGCCGTAGCCTACGCCACCGGCAAGCATGATAACCTTGTCGTAAGCATACTGCTCTTCCTTCTCCTGATGCTCGAAGGTAAGCACAGAACCGCAGATAAGTGGCTGACCGAACTTGTTACCGAAGTCCGAAGCACCGTTAGAAGCCTTGATAAGAATCTGCTCTGGAGTCTGATACAACCACTTACGTACTGGCATAATTTTCTCCCAGCCATGGCTGGTGCTCTCCTTGCGAGGATATGATGTCATATAAACGGCTGTGCCGGCAATAGGCCATGAACCTACACCACCGCCCATACGGTCACGTATCTCACCACCTGTACCAGTAGCAGCACCGTTGAATGGCTCTACGGTAGTAGGGAAGTTGTGGGTCTCAGCCTTCAGTGAGATGACAGACTTCACCTTCTTTATCTTATAGAGGTCAGGATTTGCATGGTCAGCAGGTGAGAACTGCTCAATCTCCGGACCAGCAGAGAATGCCACGTTGTCCTTGTATGCAGACAGAATCTTGTTAGGATTCTCCTGTGTGGTCTTCTTAATCATCTGGAAGAGTGAAGACTCCTTCTCCTCACCGTCGATGATGAATGTACCACCGAATATCTTGTGACGGCAGTGCTCTGAGTTAATCTGTGCAAAACCGAACACCTCAGAGTCTGTAAGTGGACGACCGAGCTGCTTCTCAACCTTGTGCAGGTATTCTATCTCCTCCACAGACAGAGCGAGACCTTCCTGCTCGTTGTATTCCTCAAGGTTATCAATGTGCTTAATGGCCTCAGGCTTGATGTCAACGGTGAATATGTCCTGATCAAGTCCGTCATAGAGACGCTGCAACATTGGGTCTGCTCCCTCCACATCGTCGATGGTAGGAGCGTCATTGGTCTTGAATTTTGAAGCATCAACAGGGAAATACTCCTCTATTCGGCTGATGCCCTTTATTGCCATGTTCTGTGTTATCTCCACGGCGTTGGTACTCCAAGGAGTAATCATTTCGCGGCGTGGACCTATGTAATACCCGTCCATGCCCTGCGCATCCACGAGTGCGGCATTGCCGTATAGCCAGCATAACTCTTTCGTCTCCTGCTCATTGGGCTGGTGATCAATGGCAGTAGCAATTATATTCTCTGAAGGTGTCTTGAAGAATAAAATCATTGTACTTATATTTTTTTGTTGTTTATATTTTCAAAATACAAAGGTACAAAGTTTTTTTCATCCGACAAAATATTACTCGCATTTTGTGGCATGCTATTGAAAATATCATTTACTTTCTGGATCAACAAAAAGGCCATATTCTATTGTTGGAACATTTTTTCCAGAGATACTTATTGACATCAAACTTGAACAGGAGAGATACGGTGAATTATTATACATCAAATCCTTTTTTGTCTTTACAAATTTATTAACGGGCTCATATACAACACTTGCCAAATGACTGCAACTATAGAATGAATCGTATTTCAGTTCCGTATTTGCAGGAATAATCAGATGATGTAGTCCATTACATTTTTCAAATGCAAACTCCTCCACTTTCAATATATTGTCTGGAATACGGAATACGGCAGGAGTGTTCATACCACTGAATGCGTATTTCCCGATGGTATTTACGCTCTTGGGTATTACCGCAACAGAACTACCACAGACAATCTTATTCGATTGCGTTTCAATGATGCAGTTGCAGTCTTCACGTGAATCATAGACTTTGTTACCTTTGTCCACTGCTACGCTTACCAGATTAATACAGCCAGAGAAAGCTCCTGCGTCAACTGTTTCCACATCTTTAGGAATGTAAACCTTAGTCAGTCGTCTGCAGCCTTTAAAGGCAGAAGAGTATATTCTCTTTATATCACTGCCGATGGTCGTATTGTAGCAGCCAGCAAAAAGCGTTGAGTCCTCATTATAAATCAGGGCATTGTTCTCTTTATTTGTGCGCCATTCTTTATTTGATGGAGAAACAGTAAAAGATGAAAGATTCTCACAGTTAGTAAAAGGATTATAACTGAAATGGAAGTTCCCGGCAGGAAGGTTGAACGAAGTAAGAGAACCGCAACCGTCGAATACAGACTCGCCAAACTGTAATGTGCTGTTCTCGGATAAACTGACTTTCTCAAGTTGGAAACAGTCCTTGAAAGCATAATCCTCTATGGTCTCTATCCATTCAGGGATACTTAGGGAAGTCAATCCTGAGCATCCACAGAAAGCATATTTTGATATTTGCGATACACTTTTAGGGAATGTCGTTCCGGCACAACCTAATTCAATTGCGTCATCTGACGTGCGAATTACTGCATTACACTGCTCACGAGAATCGAAAACCGAATTATCCCTGTCTATGTCAATAGATTGTAATTCCGGACAACCATAGAAAATGCTTTCACCCAATGATGAAACTGTAGAAGGAAAATTAACGGAACAGATATCTGAACATCCATAAAAAGCAAAACTTCCCACAGCCTTTATGCCTTCGTCAATAACCAGTTTTTTGATAAAACAACAGTTTATAAATCCCTTTGCTGCTATTTGAACTATTTTGTATGTTTTTCCTTTTTCCTGAATTGTCGAAGGTATAAGGAATGTTTCATATCCATTATCAACGGTAGCATCCTTATTCATTGAGATGCTGTATTCTGATGGATTATCAGAACAAGGTGTCAAACGAAACATGCCTATAACAACATTGTCAACCGAATAACAAACTGTTGAAATTCCGCAGAATAATAAAAGTAAAAGATGTTTATACATAATGTTTAGATATAGAGCTGTATGATATTTTATAATAACTCAAGGTCCACTTGGTCATGCGTTTCAGTCAAGAACAAAAGTAATCATTTTTCTTGAAATGATAATTCATGAAGATGACATGATTCTGCTTGTGAAACAATTTGCGGAAAACAATGCGACATTTTGCGTTCCTTGTGAGTCACTATGGTAATAAATCTTGTAAAAAAACGTCAATTGTTGGTATGTATAAAAATATTTTTGTAACTTTGCAGGGCTGAATTGAACCCCATTTGTGAGGAGGTGTGGACATTAGTATAACAGTGGTATTACTCCTATGAAGAAAATCATATTCCTGCATGGATTCTTTGCCAGCGGGCAATGCGTGCCGGCGTTGGCACTGCGCGAGGCATTCGAGGGACAGGCAGAACTGCTTGCGCCCGACCTGCCGATACATCCTCATGAGGCAGTGGCCTTAATCAGAGAAATGATAGAGCGCGAAAGGCCCGACCTGCTGATAGGCAACAGTTGCGGAGCATTCTATGCGCAGATGATTGCTCCCGCCGTGGGACTTCCTGCCTTGCTCGGCAATCCATATTTCAAGATGACGGAGTTTTTGGGTCAGCGCATCGGCGAGCATCAGTATAAGTCGCCGCGCATGGATGGCAAGCAGCATTTTGTCATTGACGAAACACTGATAGGGGAGTTTGCAGAACTGGAGAAGATACAGTTTGACGGAAGCGGTCCAGATGGTAAAGAGCGCATCTGGGGATTGTTTGGTGAACAAGACACACTGGCACACTTTGAACCGCTCTTCCTGCAGCATTACAGCCGGTCATACCATTTCCCAGGCGGTCACACTCCGACAGCAGAAGAGGTGCGGGCATGGTATGTGCCGCTGGCGCAGAAGATGCTGGAGGAATATTGTCGTTGATAGAGAATAATTAAGTAAAGGTAAATAAATAAAGATGGAAGAAAATATTGAAATAGAAGAAAGAGGAAGGAAAGTCACCATCGACTTGAAGAAGGCAAATAACTTTGGCTTTGCAATCATGGGTGTAGTAACCGTAGTACTGGCTGTGCCGTTTTTTTTGATTTGGGGCTTGCCAGTCCATTCGATAGGCTTTATACATAACCCCTGGCTGTTGCTGTATTGCTTCATCGGGATGCTTGCAGGCATCGTGCTGCATGAACTGATTCACGGCATCACATGGGCCTGCTATGCAAAGAGCGGTTGGCGCAGCATCAGTTTCGGTGTCATCTGGAAAATGCTCACGCCCTATTGCCATTGCAGTGAGCCGATGGGTGTCCGTGCCTATATGCTGGGATCCATGATGCCGTGCATCATCTTAGGCATACTGCCGGCGATTGCAGCCATGTGCACAGGAGATTTTCTGTTGCTCGTGTGGGGCATTAGCTTCATTGGCGCTGCCGCTGGCGATATATGGATAACGTGGTTGCTGACAAAGGAAAACCCGAAAAGCATGGTGCTCGACCATCCCTCAGAAGCAGGATTCTATATTATTGACTAAGGGAGTAATCATTGAATCCATAGAGAAATCCAAATTGTACTATTTTGTTTGTGAACAAATCAGCATAATAGAGAAACGCAAAAGAGAAGTTAATAAACATAAAAACACCCTCTGTAAAAACGGTTTTTAAACCTTACAGAGGGTGTTTTTCGTGTAATCAGGTAGCTTTTACGCTCTTGTTTGTGCTTTTTCAGAGTGTAATCAGATAGCGATTGCATTGTAATAGCTATCTGATTACGATGTAAAAGCATAGCGATTACGATTGAAGAAGGGCGATAGAAAAATGACAGCTGATGTATGTCGCTGTATTACAGTGATATACTGAATTTCTAGAATTTTGGCGTATTTGAAAGCAAAGCGACAGTTGGTGATTCCTATCGCAAGGAAACGGCAGTAAAGGATTTTTCCCGTATAGGCGGAAATTAATTTTGTCCTATGGGAGTCTTGTTCGTTACCTTGCTATCCATATTTCATCAGTCATGCTGTAGCATGTCTATCTTCTTTATTATGTCCTCCGACAATAGAATACCTGAGTGTCCTTTCGACCATTCCATTTCGGGTATTGCATTCTGCAGCTTTTCTAATGAGACGTGAGGCACAGCATCATGTTTTACAGGGTTCATGCATACCATGTCCACATACATTCTGCGTTTTGTGGTTCCTGCCCAGTCATCAGCAGGGTAAGGATCAGAAATAAACTGTCCGATAAAAACAATTCCTGCCTTGTCATCGCCTAAGCGCATCATATAGAAGAAATCGCCCCTTCGAGCTTCTTCCCATTCGTAGATGCTCCAATTTATGCGGAATATGCCATTGTTCATGTTCGCTATACAGTCTTTGTAATCCTTTTCTGTAAAAGAACTGATGGATGGATTCCAGCGCATCAGATAATGTTTCGGTTCTTCTGGCACAGGAACCACTTCGAAATACGCTTCCCATACACAACTGTCACCATTTGGGTTTTCCACGATGGGCTTGTTGTTGCCCTTATAATTGAATCGGATTCCAGGTTCTGTATGTACGCCTATGATTTTTGCAATGCAACTGTCATCACCGCCATTTAGAACTAAATAGCCCAGCGACTCCTTGATGGCATAAGGAAATTCGCCTTTATTATAGTAATAGCATCCGTGGAAAGTAACAGGCATTTCTTCTGTCACAAGAATAAGGTTTCCATTGATGTTCTCCAGAATTAAATTCTGATTGTTTTCGCTGATATCTATGCCAATGTGCATTATTTCACCAGAGCGTACTTTAGCAATCAATTCCTTATCAACATCAAGGCTTATAGCCATATCGTTGATGTCAATGTTTTTTTCTTTGTCTTTGTTCATATCTTTAGGGTTTTAATGCAGATAATACAAAATGTTATTCTATTTCAGCTGTATGACGACAACGTCAGGATCGGTTCTCTTCGTCCTGTAGAAATCAAGCTGCTTGATGTCGCTGGGTGATATGGAGACAGGTGGGATAGGAAGTTCTTTTCCATTTCTGTCAATTACTACGAGAACCACAAAGAAATGCTGTTGTCCATACGCGCCTATGTGGCGCTTCACACCAATGTTGCGCAACAGCATGTCAAAGTCGAGAAAAATCTTTAGTTTAGGATGGTCCTCCGTAAGCATAACCGAGGGCATCCCCATGGTGTGGGATATGTCGGACTTGATAGGACGCTTTGTACCCTTTACCGTGACCTCCGGCAGGTCAAGTGAAGCATTCTCCAACTTGATGGTGGTGTCGCACCGTGCAATGACCTCATCGGTTTCTTTCGTGCGGATAGATATCGTTGCGGCTCCTCTGCTAAGCAGGGTGCCGCTTATCCTGAGCACCTTTTCCGGGTCATAGTCAGCTTCCAGATTGTTGCCGCTGCCCTGAATGACACAGACAAGAGACGTGGTGTCGGTGTAGTTGTGCAGCTTCACCAGCATATTCCCTTTGCGCTGCTTCACCTCAAGGCGTGGTATAGTATCGTTGCAGTAGCATGACAGTGTGCAAAGAAAGCACAGCACCAATGCTGTTATTCCTCTCGTAATGATATTGTAGGTAGTTGTTTTCATAGTTTCTATGTGTTACAAGTGCAAAGGTAATATTTTTCCTTTATAAACTAAAATTTTTATTGAAAAAATGATATAATGTGAGTGGGATTAGGGACTGTCACAGATGGAAAAGCGTCAAACAGCATACAGTTTTCTGTCAGAATATGAAATATTATGAAGATTGTATCATTATTTTAGAAATAATTCGTATCTTTGCATCCGGGATGATAGAGAAGGGGTGAGAAATAAGTAAGAATTAATATCTCGGAAAACGTCCGTTTTGCTAACTAATAAAACAAGCTAACTAATAAAACAAATAGTACTATGAAGAAAAAACTTATTGTGGTGATGGCTTTATGTCTTGCCCCTGCGTTGCAGGAGGTATTGGCTCAACAGGTAGTTAACGACAACAATACGCCGTTGCACCTGATGAAGCCTGCATACCGCGTAGGATATGGCGTGCCAACGGCAGAGAGTGTCAAGCAGACCATTGACCGTGTGCTTCGCTATATCGACTCAGAAACTCCCGCTGTGCTTGTAGATAAGAATACAGGCAAGGAGGTGCAGGTGAAAGATATCAATGCTGATACGCAGTTGAAGCAGGGCGGCTTCAGACTAACAAGCTATGAGTGGGGCGTTACTTACTCAGGTGTGCTGGCAGCATACGAGGCAACGGGAGATGTGTCTTATCGTGATTATGTGGCAAAGCGTCATCGTTTGTTGGCCGACATGGCTCCTCGCTTCAAAAAGGTATATGCCAAGAACAAATCAATAGATGTCAATGTGCGCCGTGTTGTCGATCCTCATGCGCTTGATGATGCAGGTGCTGTGTGCTGTTCTATGATTAAGGCTGAATTGAGCGGGGTGGGGGACAAAGGTGTGTTGCGCCCGCTTATTGATAACTATGCTGACTATATTATAAATAAAGAATATCGTCTTGATGATGGTACGTTTGCCCGTCTGCGCCCACAGAAGAACACTGTATGGCTTGATGATATGTTCATGGGTGTTCCGGCCGTGGCTTATATGGGTAAGCTTACCGGTCAGCAGCAGTATTATGATGAGGCTGCACGACAGGTGCTGCAGTTTGCCAGTCGTATGTGGGTGGAAGAGGAAGGCCTGTTCCGTCATGGATGGGTAGAAAGCATGAATCCGCATCCTGCATTCTTCTGGGGACGTGCCAATGGTTGGGCAATCCTGACGATGTGTGAGGTGCTTGACGTCCTGCCTGAAAATCATCCACAGCGACAGGCGGTCCTCGAATTACTTAAGAAACATGCTGTAGGACTTGCTAAGAGACAGCACCAGGACGGTTTCTGGCATCAGTTGCTCGACCGCAACGATACATATCTTGAGACTTCTGCCACTGCTATATATACATACTGTCTGGCTCATGCCGTCAACAAGGGATGGCTGGATGCCAAGGCCTTCGGTCCTGTGGCTCTGTTGGGATGGCATGCCGTTCAGTCATCAGTGAACGAGAGAGGACAGGTGGAAAATGTATGTGTAGGTACTGGGATGGGATTTGATGCAGCGTTCTATGCTTACCGTCCCGTTCACGTGATGGCAGCACATGGCTATGGTCCTGCTATATGGGCAGGGGCAGAGGTCATCAAGTTGCTGAAGCAACAGCATCCTAAGTCCAACGATTCTGCTGTCCATTTCTATGACGAAGAGGTGAATACTGATCAGCCGATATTCAATTATGACGGAAAAATAAGATATTAACAACAACACAAACATGAATAGAGTATTAGTTTTTTGTCTTGCGGTGCTGTTTTCCACATCGCTGATGGCTCAGATGGGAAAGCGTTTTCCTTCTGAGCGCAAAGTAATGAAGGACCCGAAAACCGGTGTTGAGTTGGTGTTTCTGACCTCCAAGAGCGGCACGGGCGACTCGAAGATATACCAGACGCATAACCAATGGACTTCCGACGGCAAGTGGGTGATATTCCGCAGCGACCGCGTGAAGGGAGAGGCTATGGCAGTAAACGAGGAGACGGGCGACATTGTGCAAGTGACCGAAGGCGGTTTCACCGGTATGCTCTGCGTGGCCCGAAAGTCTATGAACCTCTATCACATGCGTTCCGTAAAGGATAAAGCCGGCAAACTGACTGGCATGCAGGTAGTAGAGGTAAATCTCGGGCGTCTTTTCGCAGACAGTGAGGCTGGCAAGCTGAAGAAGAAGAAGGCCTATGAACGCATCTGCGGCACCATACCTGCTGATATGTGTAGCGAGGGCGACATGGCGCTTGATGGTAGCGAGGAGTTTGTCTATTTCCGACTTGACAAAGAGTATGCTGCTACCATGCCGATAAAGGAGCCTGTTGCCCCGAACTTTGGTCCGCGTAATATGGGTGCAGGACCTGGTGGCATAGGCAAAATGGACCTGGCTACTGGCAAGGCGGAGCCTGTCGTGGCTGTCCACTTTAAGGTAGGACATATACAGGGTAATCCGTGGCATCCGGGTGAGGTGATATTCTGCTGGGAAACAGGAGGCAAGGCACCGCAACGTACATGGATGGTGAATGCTGACGGAACCGGACTGCGACCCATATACCGCGAGACGGAACATGACTGGGTTACACATGAGGCCGTGATAAGTGAGGACGAACTGGTAATTGCAATAGTAGGTCACCGACCCATAGACAACGGAAAGAAGAATGACATTGACGGACTTGAATCGTTTGCCCTTTCCAACGACTGGGGACCTGCCGGAACAAAGGAATATGCCACAGGCATGGCTGTAGTGAACATGCGGACGAGGGAATTCACCCTGGAGGGACAGGTGAATGGAGACAACTTCTGGCATGTGGCTGGCTCACAGGACGGAAACTGGTTGGCCGGCGATGACTTCGCACGCGAACTGTGGCTGGTGGACCGACACACGAAGGAACAGATACTGTTGACCGCCGGTCATAAAACCACTGCACGCGATCACGTTCACCCTACCTTCAAACCCGACGGTACGGAAATAGAGATACAGTCGGCAATGCTCAGCGACGACGGCCGCTCAATGAACATATGCATAGTGCGACTGCCACAGAATTTGATTGACAGATACAACAATAAGTAAAAAAAGGATAAGAAATATAAGAATAAGGTAAAAGGAAATTCATGAAGAGAGTTTTTACATTATTAATACTGTGCTTCATGGTGTTCAGAGGCTTTGCACTTGACGTGAGGTCTTTTGGCGCTAAAGGTGATGGAAAGCATATCGACTCTCCTGCCGTCAATGCTGCAATAGAACAGGCAGCCAAGGATGGCAGTGGTGTCGTGGTGCTTACAGAGGGCACATACCTCTGCTACTCCATTCATCTGAAGAGCAACATAACGTTGCGACTGGAGAAGGGTGCTGTCATCAAGGCAGCTCCAGTAACCGACAAGGAGGGTTATGATGATGCAGAGCCAAATGACAGTGAGTATCAGGATTATGGTCACAGCCACTGGCACAACTCACTTATATGGGGAGAGAATCTTCGCAATGTTACCATAGAAGGCGAAGGACTGATAGATGGTACAGACGTACTAACAAGGAGCGGTTCAAGACTGAAGAACGTAAGGCCGACGATTGCAAACAAGGCAATAGCGTTGCGTGACTGCAGGAATGTTGTCATCCGTGGACTGAGTTTTTTGCGCTGTGGGCATTTCGCCTTATTGCTGACGGGCGTTGACCATCTGCTAATAGAAAATGTGCTTTGTGATACCAACCGCGACGGCTTCGACATAGATTGCTGCAAGCACGTTGTCGTAAGAAACTGTCGTGTCAACACCCTTAATGACGATGCAATCGTGTTGAAATGCTCGTATGCTTTAGGGTGGGCTAAGCCTACCGAGCATGTGCTTATAGAGGATTGTGAGGTCAGCGGTTATGATGTAGGAACATTGTATGACGGCACATGCACCACTTTTAAGGAGAAAGCTCCCGACGGTGACGGCCCTACGGGACGCATAAAACTTGGTACGGAGTCGAATGGCGGTTTCCGTCATGTCACCATTCGTCGCTGCAAGTTCACTCACTGTCGTGGACTTGCTCTTGAAACTGTTGACGGAGCCGAGATGAAAGATGTGTGCGTAAGTGACTTGACGATGCACGATATATGTAACTCGCCCATTTACATACGTCTGGGCGACCGTATGCGTGCTCCAAAGGGCTTCCATCCTTCAAAGGTGAAGAATATCAGCATCAGTAATGTCCATGTCACAGATGCAGACAGCCGTTATGGTTGTCTGATAGCAGGGATAAAAAATAATCCGATACGCAATGTGCATATCAAGAATCTGTACGTCCAGTTTCGTGGCGGTCTAACGCTCGACGATGTGAAGGAGCAGCGTGGTAGCAACCCCTTCTTCTTCGGCAACAAAGGGCAGGCAGTCATCAACCGTTACGAAGGTACAGGCGGTTATCCCGAACCCTCAGCTCACGGCATACAGCCGGCCTGGGGCTTTATCATCAGTAATGCGGAAAATGTTAGCTTGGAAGATGTTCGTCTGGAAACTGTTCTTCCCGATGAACGTCCCATGTTCCATTTTGAGAACGTGAAGAATCTAAGAAAATAGTTTTATGCAAACAGTTCATGCCACTGCTTGAACACCATCAGTCCGTCCTTGCCAAACCTTTCGAGCGAGCGCAGAGCCTGCTCGTATGTCTTCTGACGGTCGAGGTGGGTCTTTGAGAAGAACTTGTCTGCATAGCATATTATCTGTTCCTCGATAGACTCTGGCCTCAAGTCCTGCGGCGGCAGAGGCAGGTTCTGTTCGCGAATGGACTTCTCTGTCAGTCCGGTACCGGTATGGCGGGCGCACACACGGGCATATTCGTCAAGGTCTGATGAGTATTCCAGTAGCATCTGCGCTCCCACAACGCCGTGACGCAGGTAGTGCTCCGAACCTTGACAGTGTATGCCCGGCGCATCGCAACGCACAATACCGATGTCATGAAGCATGGCTGCGGCATAAACGAAATCCTCGTCGGCGTGCAGTTCCGGGTGTGCCTTACATATCTTTATAGCCAGTTCTGCCACACTGCGGCTGTGGGTGAGCAGTATGTGTCGCAGTTCGTCATTCTCTCCCTGTGGATAGAAATAGTCAATTATGCTTTGGTAGTCAATCATGATGACAAAGTTACGCTTTTTTTCTGAAACGACAAAATAATATCAGTATTTTGTTCAGTGCGGGGTGATATGATGCTATTACATTTCATCTTGGAGATGAAAAGAAAAACAAGCATTTCTTTTGCATTTCACTCGATTTTTTGTAACTTTGCATTTGATATGCTGAAAATTTCTCTTAAAATATTCAAATGGGCCGTTGTTGCCTTTTTCGCATCCACTCTGTTGGCGGTAGTGGTATTCAAATTCATGCCGGTATGGTTTACCCCGTTGATGTTCATACGCTGTTATGAACAAGCCTGCAATGGTGAAGAACTGAAAATGCGTCACCGCTGGGTGTCGTTGGAAGAGATGCCCGTTGACATGCCTCGTGCCGTAATGGCAAGTGAGGATGCACGTTTCATGAAGCATCATGGTTTTGACTTTGAAGCCATACAGAATGCTGCGAAACATAATATGAAATCAAAGACCACACATGGTGCAAGTACTATCAGTCAGCAGACTGCCAAAAACGTATTCCTGTGGCCGGGGCGTTCATGGTTGCGCAAGGGCATGGAGATGTATTTCACCGTACTAATAGAGTTTATATGGGGTAAGGAACGCATCATGGAGGTTTATCTCAATTCCATAGAGATGGGCGACGGCATATATGGCGTGGCGGCTGTTGCTAAATATCATTTCGAGAAAACTCCCTTGGAACTGACACGGCGCGAATGTGCACTTATTGCCGTGACATTGCCTAATCCGCGTAAGTTTTCAAGCAAAGATCCTTCCGACTATATGGTGAAACGCCAGCGACGCATAGCACATGACATTAGTTTCGTTGACTGGAAGAAAGAAAAGGGAAAGGAAAAAGATAAAGACTGATATGGCATTACCAGATTTCCTTAATGACTTAAATGACTCGCAGCGTGAGGCTGTGCTTTGCACTGATGGCCCTTCACTGGTCATTGCCGGAGCAGGCTCTGGCAAGACACGCGTACTGACATACAAAATAGCTTACCTATTGACCCAAGGTGTGAAACCGTGGGAGATAATGGCACTTACCTTCACCAACAAGGCAGCCAAAGAGATGAAGGAACGCATCGCTGCACTCGTAGGTGAAGAGAATGCGAGATACCTGCGCATGGGTACGTTCCACTCTGTCTTTGCTTCCATCTTGCGCCATGAGGCAAACAAGATAGGATACAACAGCAACTACACCATCTATGATGAGGCTGACTCACGCTCGTTGATAAAGAGCATCGTCAAAGAGATGGGACTCGATGACAAGGTGTATAAACCTGCAGACATACACTGTCGCATATCAGATGCGAAGAACCACCTTATTACTGCACGTGCATACGCTGAAGACTTTGAGGCGCTACAGCGTGATGCCGTTGACGGAAAGCCAAAGACCAGTAGCATATACACAGAGTATGCACGCCGTCTGCTGCAAAGCAATGCCATGGACTTTGATGACCTTCTGCTCAATATATGGATGTTGTTCAAGAACGACGAACAGGCAAGGCTGAATTATTCTGGAAATTTCCGCTACATCCTTGTGGATGAGTATCAGGATACTAATCATGCCCAGCAGGAGATTGTGTTCCAACTTACCTCTGTTCACAATAACATATGCGTTGTTGGCGACGATGCACAGAGTATCTATGGTTTCCGAGGAGCCAACATTGACAATATACTGAATTTTCAGCATCTGTATGCCGGAGCAAAACTGTTCAAACTGGAGCAGAACTATCGCTCCACACACAGCATAGTGGATGCTGCCAACAGTCTGATACACAAGAATGAACGCCAGATACACAAGGATGTGTACAGCATGGGTGATGAGGGCGAGCCGATTATTCTGACAGGGCTTAGCAGCGATCGAGAGGAGGCCATCTTCGTCAGCAGAAACATAAGGGAGCGTATGCGCAAGCAGGGGTTGTCATATTCTGATTTCGCCATACTGTATCGAACCAACTATCAGAGCCGAACCTTTGAGGAAGAGTTTATGAAGTCGGCAATGCCATACCGCATATACGGTGGCATGAGTTTCTATCAGCGTAAGGAGATAAAAGACATCATAGCATATTTCCGTCTTGTGGTCAATCCCTACGATGAAGAGGCGTTGGAACGCATCATCAACTATCCTGCGCGCGGCATTGGCAATACGACATTGGCGAAGTTGCACAATGCAGCACGTGATAGCAACAAAAACTCATGGGAAATACTGGAACAAAGTGACCAGGCAGAATTAGATGTTAACAAGGGAACGATGACAAAGCTTACAGATTTTCGTAATCTGATAATGACTTTTGCGGAACGCCTTGACAAAGACGATGCTTACACCCTTGGAAAACAGATAATAAGGGAATCAGGAATTTCAAATGACATATATTCCGGCAAAGACCCTGAGCAACTGTCACGTCAGGAACATCTTGAGGAGTTTCTTGCATCCATGCAGGAGTTTACTGAGGCGGCTCGTGAGCAGGAAAATCCTATGGGATTGACAGATTTCTTGCAAGACGTATCGCTGCTCAGTGACCGTGAGGAAGAAGATGGTAACTCTCCGAAAATAACGCTCATGACCATTCACAGTGCCAAGGGACTGGAGTTCCCTTGCGTTTATGTCGTGGGAATGGAGGAAAACATTTTCCCTTCCCCGATGTCACAGGGCAGTTTGCGCGAACTTGAGGAGGAACGCCGACTGCTGTATGTCGCCATCACGCGAGCAGAACGATACTGCCACCTCACCTATGCTAAGATGCGCTTCCGCTATGGCAGAATGGAATGGGATGCACCAAGCCGTTTCCTTCGCGACATTGATTCGAAGTTTATGCGATTCAGCAGCAATGATACTGCACCAGCCTTTCGCAACCATACTCCCGTTACGCAACAGCGCAGCTTTGCTCCACGTCCAATGTCCATGCCAAAACCTGCATCGCAGTCAGGTACGCCATTGACAAGAGTGCAGACGGCCGTCAGGAAAACAGGCACGTCAGTGAATTGTGCTTTCGCTGTTGGCGACAAGGTAGCACATGACCGTTTCGGCAATGGAGTTATTACTGCATTGGAGGGAGACAGCGGCAACACCAAAGCAACGGTGCGTTTTGATAATGCCGGTACTAAACAATTATTACTGAAGTTCGCAAAACTCAGGAAAATATAATTCTGAATACCTACAAATGAGTATTGTGTAGAAGGTAAAAATAAAGTAACTTTGCATTAGCAAAAACATTATAGTTACTTGGTATGAAGAAGTTGAAGATGTATGAGAGTGGCGACAAGATGCTGTCACTCATCCGCGACAATTACAACGTGCTCCAGAGTCTCGGTGCCTTCGGCATTAGCCTTGGCTTTGGTGATAAGACCGTGCGTGAAGTTTGTGAGGAACAGAAAGTTGACACTCTGACATTCCTCGCAGTTGTTAACCTTACTATCAATGACTATTTCTCGCAGAGCGACATTGAGAAACTCAGTGTGCCGACACTGTTGCAATACCTAAAAGCCTCACACCAGTATTATGTGGATTTTCAACTGCCTTTCCTGCGCCGTGAACTTACCGAGGCGCTTGACAAGGATGACAACGTAGGACGACTCATAATAAAGATTTTTGATGAGTACGCCCGTTTTATTACCCATCACATGAAGTTCGAGGAGCAGACGCTCTTTCCATACGTGGAAGGACTGCTCAATGGTGAGATAAAAGATGGCTACAACATTGAGACATTCTCAAAGCATCATGGACAGACAAATGAGAAGCTCAGGGAACTGAAGAGCATCATAATAAAATACCTTCCCTCTGATCCAATGCGTAACAATATGCTCACCGCCACACTCTACGATATCTATAACCTCGAGGAGTGGCTTCGACTGCATGCTAACGTAGAGGAACAGATATTCGAGCCTGCCATAAAACTGTTAGAGAAGCAGCGTAGCACTAATGGCGTTTCGATGAAGATATCAAATATGATTGGTTCTACGGATACGAGTGAAGCATTGTCTGAACGCGAGAAAGACGTAGTGATAGGCGTGGTACAGGGACTTACCAACAAAGAGATTGCAGAAAAACTCTTCATTGCCCCCAATACAGTGATAACCCACCGCCGTAACATAGCACGAAAATTACAGATACGCTCCTCCGCAGGACTTACCATCTATGCTATCGTAAATCAATTGATAGATATTTCAAATGTGGAGTTGTAAGAAAAAAGATATCGAGCATCAGTCTGATGCTCGATATCTTTTTTAGAGGTGCGTGGCGGAGTCGAACCGCCTTGGCTGGTTTTGCAGACCAGAGACTAAACCGTTCATCCAACGCACCATTAAGGGGTTTGTCAGTCGAAGACTGGGGCCCGTGTCTCATTTGCGAGTGCAAAGATTTCGCACGATGCAAATAGGGTTTGTCAGTCGAAGACTGGGGCCCGTGTCTCATTTGCGAGTGCAAAGGTAGTAATTATTCTTGAATTACACAAATAATTTTGCACTTTTTTTTCATTTTTCTTTCATAATTCAATATTTCTTAGTACCTTTGCACTGCTTTTTAGGAATAATGCGCCTGTGGCGAAATTGGTAGACGCGCCAGACTTAGGATCTGGTGTCTTGCGATGTGCAGGTTCGAGTCCTGTCAGGCGCACCGCATGGGTTGGAAAGACAAATGGTCTTTCCAACCCATTTTTTATAATATAATGTATTTTGTACTATGAAATAAAAATAGTAACTTTGCAGATTGTATGAACAGAGAGTTTTTTAACATACTAATCAAAGCTGCCGTGTATGCAACGGATGGCGATGTCAGAAGGTGTTACAGTTTGCTGAACATTGTGATGCGGCGTACTATCGAGTCACTGCTGGCCGGTAGCCGCATACACTTCGGTGGATTGTTTGCAAAGATAGATTTCCTATGCAAGGAACATGACGTAAACAAATCATTGGCATACGCTGTCAACAACCTTCGTCACAGGATAAAGGACATCGTTTTTACATCCGATGAAGAACTGCAGGCACACTGGGATACAGACCTTGAGGCTCTGGCGAAATTCATCAGCGTCATAACCGATACGGATATTCCCAGCGATGTAAAGGCTTATTTCCCAAAGAAACACACAAGTGAAAAGCGGCAGAAGGTTATACAGAGGGTGATGCGCATGGTGGTGAAAAACCATGACAACCTATATATATATGGTACCATCGACGGACTGGGGGATACACGCGTGGGAATCCCTGCTGGTTGGGAATACATATACCAATTGCTGGATGGTACTGTAGAGCTGAACATCATCAATCCTCGCCACAGCAAGGATGACGAAAACACGCTGATACCCGAACTTATCATCTTCCAGCCCGACTATCTGATAGACATATCAACCGTTGCAGGTTGCTTTGAGAGTTATGCCGACACACCATACGCTGCCTTGCTCAACAGACTGCGCAGCGTACAACCTACAAGGGCAATACACCTCGGTAACCTTGCATCGCAGTTCCTTGACGAGGAACTGCACGGCAGCAAGCGTACATACGCTGAGAGCGTAATGCATTTCTTTCGCCATCATGCGCTGGGTATGGCTGCTGCGGAAGGTATAGACGGGTCTTTCCACGATGATGCAAAGGCTCAGCGTGAAAACATACGCATAGCCGTGAGAGAACTGTTGGAGAAAGAGGTGGGGCAGTTTAAGGCATCACAAGCATTACTCGAACCATCGTTCTTCTGCGAGACGCTCGGATTACAGGGACGTATGGATATGCTCCAGAAAGACTATGGAGTGCTGATAGAACAGAAATCGGGCAAGGGCGGTTTCCCACAGCCATCGCCCGATGTTCCCGTTTATCAAGAGAAGCATTATGTGCAGATGCTGCTCTATATGGCACTGCTGCACTATGGCTACACTCTCGACGGCAAGGATATTCCCAACAGCCATATACAGTCTTTCCTGCTGTATTCCAAGTACAGACAAGGGCTGATAAGACTTTCCGCTGCCCCCGAACTGTTGCACCGCGCCATACAGATACGCAACCAACTGGCATGGTGCGAACTGTCATACACCCGTGGTGGTGCCGATATTCTGTTGAAGATGACACCAGAGAAACTGTTGCGAAAGTCGATGCGTGAGAACTTTTGGCAGACATACATTCGGCCGCAGCTTGCAGAGGTGCTGAACCCCATACACAACGCCACGCCACTCGAGAAAGCATATTTCCTGCGCATGATGCAGTTTGTTGCTACAGAGCACACCCTGGCAAAGATGGGAAACAACACAAAGGAGAACTCTGGTTTCGCAGCGAAATGGCAAGACTCTCTGACGGACAAACTGATGGCTGGTTCCATACTCCATGAACTAAGCATCAGTGGTTTTTGTCATGACGACGGACAGACCACAGAACTTACCCTGACAGCCGCAACCACAGACTTTATCATGGCGGCGAATTTCCGCAAGGGCGACATCGTTGTGCTATATCCATACGAGCACAACCGCGAACCGGACATCAGGCAGGGAATGGTGCACCGATGCACCATTAAGAGCATCAGTATCAATACAGAGGAAATCACTGTCATACTGCGCCTCAAATCGCCACAGACAGACCCCACAATATTCAATGTACGGAAAGGATGGCAGTGGGCTGTAGAGCATGATTTCTACGAGTCATCGTCAACAGCCGGTTACCGCAACCTGCACATGTTCCTGTGTGCACCGCAAGGCCGTAAGGACTTGCTTCTTGGTTTGCGAGAGCCTCAGACAGATAAAACGCTTACGTTAAAAGGGGACTATGGACAGTTCAACGACCTTGTGCTTCGTGCCAAGCAGGCACAAGACATGTTCCTCGTTATCGGTCCGCCGGGAACCGGCAAGACATCCTTCGGACTGATGAACATTCTGAAGGAACATCTTGCGGAAGGTGCGTCCGTATTGCTTATGGCATACACCAACCGCGCTGTTGACGAGATATGCGGCAAGTTGTGCGAAGACAGTACCATCGACGACTTTGTGCGCCTTGGCAGTCCGCTGTCGTGCGAGGAGGCTTACCGTCCTTTCCTGCTTGAGGAGAAATGCGCCAGCTGTCGTAACATCGGCGAGATTCGTGCTCTGATACAAGACACTCAGATATTCGTCGGTACTACGACCGCCATGTCATCAGCCATGAGCGAGCTATTCCGCCTAAAAACATTCGACATTGCCATCATTGATGAGGCTTCACAGATACTTGAGCCATACCTGCTCGGACTGCTCTCTGCAACCAGCGACGTTAAGCCCGCTATTAGGAAGTTCATACTCATTGGTGACCACAAGCAGCTGCCTGCCGTCGTTGCACAGAGTGCGGAGGAGTCTGCCGTGGACAATCCGCTGCTGCTTGACATTGGACTGACCAACTGTCAGAATTCTCTGTTCGAGCGTTTGCTCAATCGTTTCCGCGACCACTCATATCTGTTGCGCAACCAAGGACGCATGCACCCCAGCATCGCCGATTTTCCTAATACCTCTTTTTATAATGGTGAACTGGGCATTGCCGGATTGCCACACCAACTCTCAACAGAAGTGGAGCACAGAATTGTATTCGTGGCAGTAAAGAGCCCCGACAAACCTGTGTCTGACAAGGTGAACGAGAACGAAGCCAATGTCATTGCAAAAATGGTTTACGAGATTTACGAGTCGTCGCACAATGACTTTGATGCACATTCAAGTGTTGGCATCATCGTGCCTTACCGCAATCAAATTACCGCCATACGCAAGGCACTCGGCAGATACCATGTCAGTGATTTCGAGGATATAACCATCGATACGGTGGAACGCTATCAGGGGTCGCAGCGCGACACCATCATATATGGTTTCACCGTACAGTATGCCTACCAGTTGAGTTTTCTGTCATCAAGTTGTTTCATGGAACAAAATACAACCATCGATCGTCGTCTCAATGTTGCTTTGACACGGGCGCGCAAGAGAGAGATTATAGTGGGTAACCCAGACATTCTGAAAAACAATGCAGTGTTCCAGTCTTTGATAGAATACTGCCGTCAGCATGACTGTTACACGGATGCTGAATAGTTATAAAAGATAAAAAATTTTGATGGTTGACAAAAAAGTCGTAACTTTGCACCATTATGATAAAAAAGATATTTTCATTATTCCTCTGCTTGACAGTGACACTGGCCATCTCTGCACAGGAGAAACTGGCCCAGGGAACGATAACAGCCAAATACAAAGTATTGCCTGACAATTACAACTTTTGGCTATACACTCCAGAAGATTATGTTCCTGGCGGACATCCCATACCTCTCGTATTCTATCTGCACGGAGCCTCTTGCTGTGGCAACAACCTCAGCAAGGTCCGTCGCTATGGCACTATCGATGCCATTGCCAAAGGTAAGATGGTGCCAGCCATCGTCATTGCTCCACAGACACAAGGTGCGTGGAATCCAAAGAAACTGAATGAATTGCTTGAATGGGCAAAGCAGAATTTCTCCATTGACGAGTCGCGTGTCTATGTGCTGGGCATGAGTCTGGGAGGCTACGGTACAATGGATTTCGTCAACGCGTATCCTGAGAAGATTGCTGCTGCGATAGCTTTCTGCGGTGGTTGTTCGTCAAAGCAGCCTGACGGTTTGGGCAAGACTTGCTTGTGGATTATGCACGGCACGGCAGACCGCGCCGTAGGCATCAACTGTTCTAAGCAGGTTGTAAGCTACCTGCAGAGCAAAGGCATGGACAAACTGCTGCGCTACGACTGGATGCAGGGTGGTTCGCACGGCGTATATGCACGTTGTTTCTATCTGCAAAAGACATACGACTGGCTCTTCTCTCACTCTCTCGGCGACAAACCACGCCAGGTTGACCGCACCTTTGACATTACGCGCGAGGACATCAACCAGACATACGCCGAACTGAAAGAGTTTAAGAAAATGATAGAAAGAGACTAAGCCATCTCGCTACGCTCGAAATGAAAAGTGAAAAATACAAATTACACCAAACAGCCTGATAGTAACTTGTATTTTTCACTTTGTTTTATTCCACTCCTCCAACGCTTTCTTCCAGTCTGAACCGTCATCCACAGGTTCTCCGTTGGCGGCTGCTTCAGCACGTCGTGCTTCTTCGTCGCGCAGGCGGTCACGCTCACGCTTAGCCTTCATGTCGGCTATGGTGCATCATTCTGAGACAGCACGCACAGCTCGCACACTGGAGCCGTAGCAGCGATTGACGTTGTACAGCGGATTGACATTGCCGCTGTAGAAGTACAGGCAAAGACCGAACGTACCGCTGCCGAGCGTACTGCTGCCGAGCGTACTTGACCAGTAGAAGCCGTTGGAGCCGCCATGGTAGTACGAAGTGCCATCGAAGAGGCCGGCAGCCGGAAGGAACAAGGAACTGTTTGCGTAGTTGCCCGAGCCTGTGAATATGCGGCCTTTTATGCCGGTATTGTTGTAGTTGTCTGTCCAAGTTGATGTGGTGTTGTCAACCAGTGCCTGCATCTCCTCGGTGGTAGGCATGCGCCAGTCTGCGCCCCACTGCACACGGGCGGCGTCGTGCTCGGCGGCGAGCACGTCACCTGCCGTGGTGTAGGTGGTGTAGGCGCTGCCGCTGTAGAACGGGGTATTGGCCTTTACATAGCCATCGCTCTTACCGTCTTTCCAGTGCTTGGTTACATAGGCTGTGGCATTGCTTGCTGATACAACACCGTCGTTCTGGTCATAGCCGATGCACAATGGCTCCGTGGCTCCCCAGGCATAGTAGTCGCCGTAGTCGTACTCGTGCTCTGCACCGAGGTTGCGGGTGGCGAAGAGTATCTTCTTGCCATTCATGCGTATGCCGAGGTCAACCCAGTCTGTGCCTTCTTCTCCTGTGCCGTTATTGGCGGTCGGGGCGTATGCGCCTTTGGCGTATGTATGGGTGCATTCGTGGACAAAATTCCAACCTTCAGAGGTGTTGGCGGTGCCCATGTTGATGACTGCCTTACGGCTCAACACTGAGGTGCTGCCGTTGTAGGAGCGAGTGAGCCCGTCGCCGTCTGTGCCTATGCACTCCATGGTGAAGCCCTGTGTGAGGGTGCCCGGCAATACTGCTATGAGATATGTGCCGGCAGCGATGGTCGTGGCGTTGCCTGCAGGTACGAGGGTTACGGTACCGGTGCCGCCAGAGGTTACCGTGGCTGTGCCTATGCCTTCTTCATCGATGGCTACGTCGAGAGTACCGGCGAGGCTCTCTGCGCCGTTGGTCTTGAAGACTATCTTCTTCGTGGCGCTCTCGGTGGTTATCTGAACGAAGGCGCAGAGCTGCTTGAAGGCGAGGTTCTTGGCATCGGTGGTGTAGCCGGTCATGATGGCGGCGGACTTGTCGAAGCCGTTGGCAACGGCGGTCTGCTCGGCCGGAAGGGTGACACCTGTGACGGTGCCTGATGAGAAGGTGTAGTCTGCATCGTAGGGATATACGGCGCAGTATTCCTTTCTGCTATCGACTGACACGGTGCCGCCGAACTCGCCGGTGGTGCTGCCTGCGCCTTTGGTTAGCTCGAAGGGTTGGTTGATGTTCTTCGTATCAAACAGGCTGAGGGCGTCGCCGGTGCTCCACACCACTTTCTTGTCGTCATTGAGGTATGTGCGTGTGCCGGCTGCATCGTCTTGTGTTACGCTGAGGGTGATGCGCTCGCCGCCTGACGGGGTGAGCTCTGCCAGCTCGTTCTGGCATGATGTAAGGCCGAAGGCGAGCGTCATGGCTGCCATTGCCCCGTATGTAAGTTGCCTTTTTCTCATTGTCGTTGTTGTTTTTTAGTTTTTTAGAAACGAATGGGGGGTGGGGCTCCTACCCTCCCAACTGTCCTGTATTCCAGTCAAAGCTTCCGCCGTTAGAGTTTCCGCCGCCGGTGGTGGTCCCGCTTGTGCCGTTGCCTCCGAAGTCAAGTTGTCCTGCCTCAAAGCCACTGCCGGCGAGGATGTCGGCTGCGGCGAACGGTGACACTGTCACCGTAGGACGCACGAATGTCTTTTTCTTTTTCTGTGTCATTGTCTTTTATTTCTTTTATCAGTTATTCATTATATATTATTATCTGAAGATGTCAGAGGACGCTTGTGTTTTCCAAGATGCTAATCATCCAAATAAAATATATTTCGGTGGTAAAGTTACACATATTTCTGCAAATATGCAAACTTTTGTTAAGTTTTTTCATCTGCCAGCCTGGCGTATCATCTCCGCCACATCATCACAGAAGCGTTGGTCAGTCTGTTCAACGGCAACGAGGAAGATCTCGACATTCCTGCACTGGAGAAGATTGCACCGATAAAACTACTGACACTTGACGATATCTTCCCCTCTGCGGAATAATGGCCTTTGCCAAGAGCTTATAGTAACGATTATTACCCTGTAGGTTACGCTAAACTACAGCCTGAAATATAAACAATAACTATGCTTAATACATAAAACACATGAAACTTTATTTCTTTTTATGCCCTTACGGGCAGAAATCCATTGAAAATCTTTTTTGAAAATCTTAGGAGCCTGTCGGCTCAGAAATAAGACATGGAAAATTCGTGTAATCGGTGTAATCCGTTGTTGAAATTCATGCAAGTGCCACTGCGTACCGAGCTGTAGCCAAGAGATACAAAAAGGCATCTGTGTGTATCGTTCACACAGATGCCTTTTTATTATTGCCTTTTACTATTCTTTTTTCTTGCTTTACGTTTTTGCTAATGGTGCATCATTCTGAGACAGCACGCACAGCTCGCACACTGAAGCCGAAGCAGCGATTGGAGACGAGCTGCGGAACGACATTGCCGCTGTGGAAGTACAGGAGACGACCGTCCTCCGTAAGGTCATAGAGCGTACTCGACCAGTAATTGCCGGTGCCGCCGGAGCCGCCACCGAAGTGCAACACGCCATCGAAGCTGCCGGCAGCCGGAAGGAACAAGGAACTGCCATTGCCTGTGAATATGTAACCAGCGATGCCAGTGTTGTTGTAGTTGTCCGTCCAGGTTGATGTGGTGTTGTTATACAGTGCCTGCATTTCCTCTGTGGTAGGCATACGCCAGTCTGCTCCCCACTGTACGCTGGCTGCGTCGTCTTCTGCCGCAAGCACGTCACCTCCTGCGGTGTATTTTGTGTAGATAGCGTCACTGCCAGTACCACTGCTGTAGTACGGTGCGTTGGCTAGTGAGTAGCCGTCGCTCATGCCGTCTTTCCATGAGGTGACGGTGAGCGTGGTGATGAGCGTGGTGCCGTTCTTCGTGTAGCCGGTGTAGTATGGTTCGGTGGCTCCCCATGCGAAGTAGTCGCCGTATTCCTCAGGGCTGTCTGCTCCTACATTGCAGGTGGCAAAGAGTATTTTCTTGCCGTTCATACGTATGCCGAGGTCAACATACCCATGGCCATTAACTGTCGGTGTCCAGCCTTGCGCTACGCTGGCGGTGCCCATGTTGATGACTGCCTTACGGTTCAACACCGAGGTGCTGCCGTTGTAGGAGCGAGTGAGTTCGATGCCGTCTGTGCCTACGCATTCCATGGTGAAGCCCTGCTCAAGGGTGCCCGGCAATACTGCGATGAGGTATGTGCCGGCGGCGATGCTCTCTTCGTTGCCTGCGGGCACGAGGGTTACAGTGCCGGTTCCGCCAGAGGTTACCGTGGCGGTGCCGATGCCTTCTTCATCGATGGCTACGCTGAGGGTACCAGCGAGGCTCTCTGTGCCGTTGGCCTTGAAAACTATCTTCTTCGTGGCGCTCTCGGTGGTTATCTGCACAAAGGCGCAGAGTTGCTTGAATGCGAGGTTCTTGGCATCGGTGGTGTAGCCGGTCATGATGGCGGCGGACTTGTCGAAGCCGTTGGCAACGGCGGTCTGCTCGGCAGGCAGGGTGACACCTGTGACGGTGCCTGATGAGAAGGTGTAGTCTGCATCGTAGGGATATACGGCGCAGTATTCCTTTCTGCTATCGACTGACACCGTGCCGCCGAACTCGCCGGTGGTGCTGCCTGCGCCTTTGGTTAGCTCGAAGGGTTGGTTGATGTTCTTCGTATCAAACAGACTGAGGGCGTCGCCGTCGCTCCACACCACCTTCTTGTCGTCATTGAGGTATGTGCGTGTGGCGGCTGCATCGTCTTGTGTTACGCTGAGGGTGATGCGCTCACCGCCTGACGGGGTGAGCTCTGCCAGCTCGTTCTGGCATGATGTGAGGCCGAGAGCGAGCGTCATGGCTGCCATTGCCCCGTATGTAAGTTGTCTTTTTCTCATTGTCGTTGTTGTTTTTTAGTTTTTTAGAAACGAATTGTTCTAATTTAATATAATTTAGAAACTAATTACAGAGGACGCTATAGGATGCGCCCTGCAAGTCCCCCTCCCTCACAGGGTTGCCCTCCCCCGGGAAACGGGGGAGATGCGAAGCGGAGGGGGTGTAAAGACCATTGAGGGTTGGGGTGGGTCTCTTGGGGGGTGGGGCTCCTATCCTCCCAACTGTCCTGTATTCCAGTCAAAGCTTCCGCCGTTCGAGCTTCCGCCGCCGGTGGTGGTTCCGCTTGTGCCGTTGCCTCCGAAGTCAAGTTGTCCTGCCTCAAAGCCACTGCCGGCGAGGATGTTGGCTGCAGTAAACGGCGATACGGTCACCATAGGACGCACGAATGTCTTTTTCTTTTTCATATAATTATCTATGGAAAATTTTTCAACGGTAAAGTTACACATATTTCCATTATCACACAAATTTTTTAACTCTTTTTTTTGTTTTCTTCACAACTATTCTTGTTAATTTCACTCTACGCTTTTCTGCTCTTTGGAAGCAGAAATCCTTGAAAACCTTGAGACACATTACATGATTTTCTTATGACATTACGCGCGAGGACATCAACCAGACATACGCCGAACTGAAAGAGTTTAAGAAAATGATAGAAAGAGACTAGATTATCTCGCTACGCTCGAAATGAAAAGTGAAAAATACAAGTTACATCAAACAATTTGATAGTAACTTGTATTTTTCACTTTGTTTTATTCCACTCCTCCAACGCTTTCTTCCAGTCTGAACCGTCATCCACAGGTTCTCCGTTGGCGGCAGCTTCAGCACGTCGTGCTTCTTCGTCGCGCAGGCGGTCACGCTCACGCTTAGCCTTCATGTCGGCTATGGTGGCATCGTCAAGGATGTGTATGGCGCGACGATCGATGGCGGCATACAGCTCGTCTGCGCCGAAAGGTTTGCCGGGCTCGTTGAAGTCTGAGATGTTAAACTCATACTTCGTGCGCAGCTCATGGCGGATTTCTTTCTGCTTCAGTCTGTTGCCCTTACATTTCATGCGCAGCAACTTGGCTATCTGCCCTATCTCTGTCTGTGAATATTTGTTTCTTCCCACTGGTTTACAGATTTGAAAGATTGAAAAAATAGTATTATCTGTTTTCACAAGAAAAACACCAATCCCACCACTGCCGCCACTCCTATCATCTTGATAGGGTTGATGCGCATCACTTTCACCCCTACAAATGTAGCGATGAAAATCGCCACCGATACAGCGAAATGCCATTTGTCATCAACTGGTGATGAGAAATTCTCTTCGTTGCAGAGCATCAGCGTGGCAGCGGCAAGCAAGCCCACCACAGCAGGCCGCAGAGCCTTAAAGACACTTTGCACCATTGGCGACTTCATGTGCTTCAGAAACATCTTGCTGATAAGAATCATCAACACAAACGACGGAAACACCAGTGCAAACGTAGCAGTGACGCTTCCCAATATTCCCAGCGCCATGCTTCCCGTAGCATTGTGCACAGCGGTATATCCGCAGTATGTGGCACTGTTGATGCCTATGGGTCCCGGTGTCATCTGGGATATTGCCACGATGTTGGTAAACTCAGCCGAACTGAGCCACTGATGACTTTTCACCACCTCATGCTGAATGAGCGACAGCATTCCGTAACCGCCGCCAAAGCCAAAAAGGCCTATGACAAGAAATGTGTAGAAAAGCGTTGCAAACAACATCGTTTAATCTCTGCTTGCTTTCTTGCGCTCCTGATGGTCGAGGATGGTCTTGCGCATACGCATCGACTTTGGTGTCACCTCCACCAGTTCATCAGCCTTGATATACTCAAGACACTCTTCGAGCGACAGTATTGTCTTTGGTATGATGCGGGCCTTGTCGTCAGAACCAGAGGCACGCACGTTGGTCAACTGCTTTGCCTTGCATACGTTGATTACAAGGTCGTTGTCGTGTACGTGTTCGCCAACCACCTGACCGATATACACGTCCTCGCCTGGGTCTATGAAGAACTTGCCACGATCCTGCAGTTTGTCTATGGCATAGGCATAGGCGTTGCCGGTCTCAAGAGCTATCATAGAGCCGTTCAGACGGCGTGTTATCTCACCCTTGTATGGCTGGTATTCCTTGAAACGGTGTGCCATGATGGCCTCGCCCTGGCTGGCTGTCAGCACGTTGGTACGCAAGCCGATGATACCGCGTGAAGGAATGTCAAACTCAATATTTACACGGTCGCCCTGAGCCTCCATAGATGTCATCTCACCCTTGCGGCGTGTCACCATGTCTATCATCTTGCTGGAGAACTCCTCTGGCACGTTGATGGTCAGTTCCTCGATAGGCTCGCACTTCTGACCGTCTATCTCCTTATATATTACCTGTGGCTGTCCCACCTGCAGTTCGTAGCCTTCGCGGCGCATGGTCTCGATGAGCACAGAGAGGTGCAGCACACCACGTCCGCTGACGATCCACTTGTCGGTAGAGTCCTCAAAAGGCTCTACGCGCAGTGCGAGGTTCTTCTCCAGTTCCTTCTCCAGGCGGTCGTTGATGTGACGTGAAGTCACAAACTTACCTTCCTTGCCGAAGAACGGCGAGTCGTTGATAGTGAAGAGCATTGACATCGTAGGCTCGTCGATGGCTATAGGTGGCAATGGATCAGGGTTCTCAAAGTCGCAGATAGTGTCGCCAATCTCAAACTTCTCCAGTCCGATGATTGCGCAGATGTCACCGCTCTGCACCTCAGAAACCTTTGCGTGGCCCATACCGTCGAAGGTGTGCACCTCTTTTATCTTTGTCTTTTCCATCGAACCGTCGCGATGGCTGATGGTGACGTTCATGCCCTCCTTCAGCGTACCGCGGTGAACACGTCCCACGGCAATACGTCCTGTATAGCTTGAGTAGTCGAGTGATGTGATGAGCATCTGCGGCGTACCCTCCAACTGTTCAGGAGCAGGTATCACCTCTACAATCTTGTCGAGCAGATACTCGATATTGTCTGTAGGCTTGTTGAAATCCTCTGACATCCAGCCGTTCTTGGCAGAGCCATATACAACAGGGAAATCCAACTGGTCTTCCGTAGCGTCGAGTGCAAACATCAGGTCGAACACCATTTCATACACCTCCTCCGGACGACAGTTAGGCTTGTCCACCTTGTTGACAACGACGATAGGCTTCAGTCCTATCTGCAGAGCCTTCTGCAATACGAAGCGAGTCTGAGGCATAGGACCCTCAAAAGCATCTACGAGCAGGATACAGCCGTCAGCCATATTCAGCACGCGCTCCACCTCACCTCCGAAGTCAGAGTGTCCCGGAGTGTCTATGATATTGATTTTTGTACCTTTCCAGTTTATTGATACGTTTTTGGAAAGGATTGTTATACCGCGCTCACGCTCAAGGTCGTTAGCGTCAAGCACTTGGTCTGAGTTGTTCTGTCCCTCGCGAAAAAGTTTTCCTGCGAGCATCATCTTGTCCACGAGAGTTGTCTTACCGTGGTCCACGTGTGCGATGATAGCAATGTTGCGTATATCCTGCATCTTTTTTTATTTTGTTCTTTTTTGTTGTCAGAAACAATTATCCTGCAAAGTTACTACTTTTTTTTGAAACAGCATAATTTTTCGTGATAATAAATCATTCTCCCTTCGTTTATTACCATCCGTCAAGGCGGCAGCGGGGCTTAAAACCGGAAGTCCTCCATCTATGCAGTAGGATTGTGCGCTTTTTCATTTTGGCACTTTTTTCTCATTTTTCATGACACTTTGAATTTTTGTACCTCAATTTTCCTGCGATAAAATCCATCAACGGGCAATTATTCTCGAAATCGGGCAAATTTTCGACGCTCATAACTTACTGATAATCAGCAATAGATTTTTTTCAGAATTGTAAAAGCTATCGTTTTAGGTCGTAAAAGCATAGCTTTTACACTATAAAAGCTATCAAATTAGAGCGCAAAAGCTATCAAATTACGTTGTCCGGGTTGGTAAAATACGATGAATTTTACCAACTCGGACAATGAATTTCATCCCCTAGGACAGTTTGATACCAATTTTCAGTCTCCTTTTTCTCTATTTTGCTTAGTGAAGTCGAGTGTCCTGAAAAATCAAAGTGTAAGCAAAACGGTCTGTTTTGTAATAAAGTGATTGTTTGCCTTATACTCCTTTGGAGCAGAAATCCTAAATAATCCATAAAAGAATCTCAAGCTCTTACGAGCCAGACACCTTTCACATTTTATCCTACCACAGATGACACGGATGAACACAGATTTCTAACTTCAGTAATAAATGTATAACCACGGATTTACACAAAATCACACTAATTTCCATCCGGAAGGAATAATTTGTGCAAATTTGCGATAATTCGCGGTTAAACTCTCAATGCACAGTTTGAAAACTTATTTCTGAGCCGTCAGGCTCCAATGATTCTCAAAAAGATTTTCAATTGATTTCTGCCCATAGGGCAAAGAAAAAGATTCGTTCCATTCGAGCTATTCGTGTTCAGGCTTAGATGAATTATTCAGAAATACAAATCACTCGAATAACTCGAATATTTTTAATGGATTATGATTAATTATTCAAATTTGTTTCAAAGAAAAAGATTCGTGCCATTCGAGCTATTCGTGTTCAGGCTTAGATGAATTATTCAGAAACACAAATCACTCGACTCACCCGAATATTTTAAATGGATAAAGATTAATTATTCAAATTTGTTTCAAAGAAAAAGATTCGTTCCATTCGAGCTATTCGTGTTCAGGCTTAAATGAATTATTCAGAAACACAAATCACTCGAATCACTCGAATATTTTTAATGGATTATGATTAATTATTCAAATTTGTTTCAAAGAAAAAGATTCGTTCCATTCGAGCTATTCGTGTTCAGGCTTAAATGAATTATTCGGAAACACAAATCACTCGAATCACTCGAATATTTTAATTGGATTAAGATTAATTATTCAAATTCGTTTCAAAGAAAAGATTCGTTACATTCGAGCTGTTCGTGTTCAGGCTTAGATGAATTATTCAGAAACACAAATCACTCGAATCACTCGAATATTTTAAATGGATAAAGATTAATTATTCAAATTCGTTGCAAAGAAAAAGATTCGTTCCGTTCGAGCTATTCGTGTTAAAGAAAAACTTAATTCGTTGTAGTGAAGATATTAGAAACAAATTATCATAATTATTATAATTTTAGCCATTAATTAGAATAATAATAAATTCATGAAAATATTTATCATACTGAATACTATTATCCTTGATAACGACGTTTATTATATAGTGAGAATTCGGCATGCCGTACAGTGCAGAGGACTGCGCTACATATAATCCTAACCTGCATACCCACAAATACAACGGTAAGGAGTTTGACACCACGCATGGCTTGAATACCTACGATTACGGTGCAAGGCAATATAACTCCCTTGTCGACAGATGCCAATACTTCTTTGGCAACATTTATGATAGGATTTCCTTTTTAAAATTTGAGATTATGAATAAGAAAAAGACATTAATATATATAGCTATATTTATGTTTACTATTTGGATTATAGCAATAGTTCATGGTTTACATAGTATGTCAAATCAACCAGTTTCGGAAAGAGAGCAACGTTCTTTTTTTTGTATGGAAGGAAATATTGTTGCAACTAAATATCTTTATTTTGATCATGGAGATATTTTTCTGGTTACTCTTAGGCCTACATCCATAAATATCTATAAAAACGAGTTAACAAAATCTGATCCTTTTTGGGGAGTATATGATAAGAAAAAAAACTTGGTGTATTTTGTTATGTCTTATTGGGACTCTAATATAGAAAAATCAGTATGGAAGAAGGTTATAATAGATTCTTATAAACAACATCATATAGAATTAACTAATAAATACAAAGGGAATTTATTGGAGCTTTGTGATTCTCTTGTTCAATATGAGAATGAGAATACAATAAGACTATAATATATAGTACTTCAGTGCTATACCCAATCAATATGACTGTGGCATAGCACTGATAGAATACGACGATATGAACTACCCTAAAGCAAAAGGTTTATTTGCCCTTACGGGCAGAAATCCATTAAAATCTTTTTATAATCTCAGGCTCTATGAGCCAGAAATATTTCTGAGCCGCCAGGCTCCAAAGATTGTACTGATGATTTTCTATGATTTCTGCTCCGTAGGAGCATAATAAAAGCATAAAAGCCTGTTACACCATAAAAACCTTTCTTGCCAGCAAAAGAATAATAGAAATATGAAGAAGTTGTTATATGTATTATTTTTGTCTGTTGCAATAATATCTTGTTCGATACGACGTGATGATTTTTTTGATACAATCAGTGTCAAGAATGTCAAACAGATAGATATTGACACAACAGAATATACAACGGAATATATGGATTATCATTTTCCTGAAATAGGAACCCACTCTTTACCTGTATTTAAGAACTCAATTAAATTTGATACCCTTTTACAATATCGCGTCAGGTTTGTGGGCGGTGCAGTTTTCAGAACAGATAGCGTAGAGGATGGTTACAAAATTATAGATTCTGTTTATGTATCTGCAGTGCATGTAAATTATAAAGACAACAATCATGTAAGTTATACAAAACAGAACTATAACAATTGGAAAGATTGTCCTATTCCTATTCCAATTATATTGAAGTTAAGAGAAGATTTCTACTTAAGAATGAAGTATCAAAAGTATCAGTTGAAATTACCTATTTCCCGTAAGGTTACCGGAGCTTATTTGTATTATTTATATTAATTCTCATAAGTAATCACCTACAGTGTCCCCATAAAAGGAAACGCTGTAGGTTATGACTCACTCGTACGTGATGACAGCCGAGGCATAGCACTGATAGAATACGACAGTATGAACAATCAGAGTAGAGCACTAATGATATGAGTGGATATTGGTGGTAGTTAGGAAAGGGAAAGGGCAGTAAGAAGGAGTTAAGTGATATACTCCACTTAACTCCCCTTTACTCTCAGCTCCCTTAACTCCAACTAATCACCTGATAATTACTCGGTTTATTGAATCCTTGAACCTGTTGCTGAGATAATCTTGCCGTTGCTCTCTATGAGCAAACGGCTGTTGAGTAAACATATAGTTCGTTAATAGCTGTTGGGAAACCCTTGCGGGAATATAATCCTACAAGATTATCCTACAGCGCGCAGAAACTGCTATGGAAAGCCCTTGCGCTTTGTACATTGTCTATTAGTGATTGTTTTCATAGTCTTTAGTTTTAAAAGGTTTAATAAATTGGGGGCGTGTTAAATTAGATTAATTGAATTGCGTCGTTTTTCTGATGGTGTTGTGGTGTCTTGTATCTTCTGTTTCTTTTTTCTATGTTTTTTGTTTTTTGATTTAAGTTGCGGAATTATAGAGGTTTATTGTATTGGCCTGTGTCAGTGATTGTTTCGTTGTGTTTCTGATGCAAATATACAAATTATTTTTATTTCTCTATACACTTTTGACTTGTCTATACATATTTTTATAAAATTTTAAGATTTGTGTGCGTACACGTAAAAATTGCACTCCGTTTTTAGGTGTGATTTATGAAAAAAGCAATACAGGTGACGAATGTAAAACATCCGTCACCTGTATTGCTTTTTTATAATATGTCGCTGTGAGGGTGGGGGAGGTGTTTCTTTGAGGACATCATTCAGTCAAACGCTTGTAGATGCCAGTGTCCTCTATCTGTCCGTTATACCACACTACGAACCACATTGACTTGTTGGCTTGCGGACGTCCTCTGTCATCATATAGGGTCTCGCCTTCATCGTTTTTAACGGCACCAAAGAGTGCTATGCTGAGTACGTCGAGCATACCGGTGGCACGCTCTACGTGCATATCAATTACTGACTGATAGTTGGAGTAGCCTATGGTGCACCATCCCCATCCGTCTGACACGGAGCCAGTGGTAGGCACAGCATTGTGTATCTGTGCGTCAAGGTAGTTCATCTTCTCGCTTTCAATGCCTTTGTCCTTCAGTACCTGCTTGATATACTCGAAGGGCTTGAGCACCTCGGCAGTACGCTGGTAGCTATACTCGTTAAGGTTAAACTGCGCATAGTATGAGTTCTGCTCATGGTCGTATGTGGCAAGCATGGCACCCTGTTCCACCATCGGCAGCAGGTCGGTTGATATGCCGCTTATCGTCAGTTCGTCGTGCAGGGTGTCTATCTGCTCATAGAACGTGTTGAACTCCTCCTGTGTCAGTATTCCTTTTTCAAGAAGGCTGCGTGTCATTTCATAAAGGTATGCAAGATACCCCTCCTTGTAAATGTCGCGCACATTGCCTTCGCTGTCAAGGAATGGTATGTTGAACTTGATGTTGTTGAGTTTGTCAACACTGATCTTCACCTGGTTGTTGTTGTAGAACTCCATGTTGATGGTGGTATTCACCGTATCGGCGCAGATGCCGACAGTCTCGTTGTCGGTAATCATCATGTTCTCAGACTCTACCACGATGTCGGGCACGTAGAGTCCAACTATCACGGTGCCTTTATACTGGCCGTTGATTGCCTCTACCTTTATGTCGTTGGCCGTGCTGTCGCATGAGCATACCATGGCGGTTGAGATGGCGACGGCGGCAAGAGACTTACAGATGTTATATATTTTGTTCATAGTCGTTTGGTCGTTTAGTTGATTAGTCGTTTGGAAATCTCACTCCCCTTGGGAGGGGCGGGGTTAGAATAATACAGACATTGCTGCTCCTACGGTGAAGGAGTTTATCTTGTGTGAGAAATTGAACTTTGAGTGTTTTGTCAACATATTCAGCAGATCCTTGTGGTACGGAGTGTACTCTACGTCGAACTCAGGTTTTGAGTAGTCGTAGTCCACGAATCCTGATATTGCCATACCGCTGTTCATGGCGTATGTATAGTGTAGTCCCAGGGTGAAGTTGTCACTGTTGGTCTTGTCTATCTTCATGGCATCGCCATACATGGTTACCGGTGTCGTGGTGTTGGTTTGCGTGTTAAGGTAAAGCTCGTCAGCAGCGGCAATGAGGTTCAGGCTGCCGAAGAAGCGGCGGCCGTAGAGAGCCTTCATACCCAGATTGTGCTTCGGACTGATAGGCCATGCCAGATACAGTCCGGCATTGATATCAACGAGCGACCATACCTCTGACACAGATGCAGAGTTCATGTTGCGCACCAGCGCATCGTTTTTATCCGTATATGTGTATAGCCCCTCGGCTGTCACCGGTGCTGTGGTGATGCGTCCGCGCGCACCCACGCCGATGTATTTGTTGATAAAGTATGCCGCCTCGGCTGCCACGGTGGTGCCGGTGCCAACCTTTATAAGCGGTGCCTGGCCCTCAGCGTATGCAGGACTGCCTGACGCATAGTTCTTGTAGTCGCGCTCATTTGCGTTATAGTTGTCAGGGATGCGGAATGGGTTTCCCTTACGCTGTATGGTATAGTAGTCGTCATCGAGATATGAACCGCCATAGTTGTAGAGGTTGGCGGTGGTAAGGAACTCTGTGTTGGTAGGCAGTTTGAGGTTATTGGTAAACTGCATTCCCAACTCTAACTTGAAGAAGCTCGGATTCTGCCACAGGTCAGAGTTGCCCTTCAGAGGTTCGCGGTTGATGCCTTTCTTCTTGAATATCCAGTCGGCGCACATATAACCCAGGTCGGTTGCGATGATACCCAGACCAGCACCGACGAGCACGTCGCTAATCCAGTGGCGGTTGTTGAGCGTACGCATGATACCAGTGGTGGTGGCACATCCGTATGCAAAGATAGACCACCACGGTGAGCGTGTCAGTCCGTACTCCTTGTGCATGATGGTGGCTGCAGTGAATGCCGTTGCCGTATGGCCTGACGGGAACGAGTTGGCAGTGGAACCGTCTGGGCGCATCTCCTTGGCAGAATACTTTATGGTATTGACAAAGAGTGCACACCATGCAAACGAGAAGCCGCCGCTGACAAGGTATCGCACTGTCTTGCTGCGTCCCTGGTAGCCGGCGAAGTTAAGTCCTGACGCTACTACGAGCGGCACGAGTTGCAGGTTGTCATCGAAACGGTTTTCGTAGGCAGGGATGAAGTTGTTACGTGCGGCACGGAAATTCTTCTTGTTGGCCTTGGCGATGAATCCGAATGCCACGAGCGGCACCGTTGACCACTCAAACTCCCTCAAAGGAGTGTAGTAACCATACTTTGCCACGGCCTTCGGCGATGCCACCCAACTGTGTACTTGGTCGTCCACCATGGCTGCATCGTAGTTGGTCATGTCGTTTATCACTACGCTCTTTTCCAGGTTCGTCGTGGTTAGCGCACTATTACTATTCTCAATGAGAGAATTGTAGATATCCTCTTCCGCACTTACGGGATTTAACACTCCCATGTCGTAATTGTCATATTCGAACTTAATATTCTCGGCACTTGCCGACAATGTAATGAGGAGTGTGGTTAGAATTGCTAAGGTGTTTTTACTCATGATAACTATAAAATAAATTTTGGTTTTATATTGCAAAAATACGCATTTTTATTTTAATTACAAAATTTTTATGAAAAAAAGTGAATAAAACTTGCCTTTTATTCACTTTTCTGTGTTTTTAAGTGGAAAATATGGTTTATTCATTCAAAATAAACTTCACTGGTTTGACGAGGCGGAGGTGATATTTGTTATTATTATTGGTCGTTGATATATTTTGACTTCTAAATTTATATTTTCCTCCTTCACACAAATAAAACCAGTTATCATCTTTATTATTAATAACAATAGCGTTATCCAAACCTTCTAATAACTCGACAAGTGGAACGCTTTTGGTGCCTGCATAATTCGAAACTAATAACCTCGCTTGTTCTTCCGTTGGAATGCTCCATCCACCTATATTGTCTTCTATGTATCCTGATGCTATTGTTGATGCTTGAGTAGGATTTTCTGCACCCTCATCTGCAGATGAAACATCACTCCATTCCTCAAGACTGAACAACAGTGCATTGCCTTCTTCGTCTATGGTCGCAACAACATGCCCATTCCATACAGAGCAGGCTGTTGGCAGTATCTCTACAGGAATTAGTGGTTTTTCGACAGAAATGAGTTCCTGACCATTGTTTGCTCCCTCGCCAAAAGCAAAGTCACAATTATATTCTTCTGCCCATCCTTCTGCTTCTAAGGCAAGGGCAAGTTTGGCGTATGATATTCCAGAGGTGTATGAACCCTTGAAGTTGTATGGATGTCCTGCAAGAATGGGGGCAGGATATATATAAGAGAAATTCTTGGAGGTGTTTGCATCTAACTGATGATTTACAGATATTGCTACGCTGCTCGTATTACTGGGCAGTATATATACAGTGTCTGTAGCCCATAAGTCGTCTTTCTTCTGACATTGCAGTGTGATGTCACGCCCAGCACTTAGTTCTCCCTTTACATCAATGGAACTGTAGAGCGAGTCAATCTTTACCGACACCCCTGTCGCTGTCTCTGGCACATCGGACAAGGAAATAATCAGTCGTGCCACTGCGTATTTCAATGTCAGCGGTTCGGTCAGGTCTGTCTTGCCAAGTGTGACGGTTGTCTTACCTGTCATCAGCGGTTCTGTGGAATAGCCTTTTGAGAAATCAGTGCTGCCGCATACGGCGTAAACGGTGTATGTGCCTGCTGGGAGGTTGAACTCTGGAGTTTCCTCTGCAGATGATATGGTAATATGCTCTTTCTCTATATCTTCTGAGTAGGCATATAGGTCTATCGGGTATTCTATGTTGCCTTTCTCGGCGATGGTATTCAATTTTAGAAAGTGTGTTGCACCGTCTTCCTCTATGTCAAAAATTTCGGTGGAACAACTTACAAATAATGCTGCAAATATTGTAAGGGTTAGGAATTTTTTCATAAGAATATTTTTTATCCAAATAACTTTTGTAATCCTTTTTTCTCTGTTGTGATTATATTAAAGAGGAGTCTTGTCTCTGTCTGCAAGTACGGGGAATTTCTCCCTGAACAGTTTTAACTTCTCCATGTTGAGTGTCGCTGTGATGCTCTGCTGTGCATTGTCGGCAGCCTGCGTCACGATACGTCCATATGCGTCAATCACGGCAGTGCCGCCGTTATAATGACACTGTGGGTCATCACCCATACGGTTCACGCCAATAACATAGCACTGGTTCTCGATGGCACGGGCCATGAGCAGCGTGTCCCATACACGGCGTCGGCTTTCGGGCCAGTTGGCCACATATAGTGCTACGTCATAGTCGTCACGGTTGCGTGAGAATACCGGGAAACGCAGGTCATAGCATACCTGAAGCAAGAAACGGACGCCGCGCCACTCTGCAATGGTGCGCTCATTGCCTGCCTTATAATGCTTGTTCTCTCCTCCGTAAGTGAACAGATGACGTTTGTCGTAGTGATACATGTCATCAGGGGTGACAAACAGGAAACGGTTGCGGAAGGTGCCGTCGGGCAGTTTGGTGGCTACCGATCCGGCGATGGCTGCATCATGTTTTTGTGCCATTGATTGCATCCACTCAGAAGTGTCGGTCATTCCTTGCTCGTTGCCAGCCACCTCTGCCACGCCCTCCGGGTCAGTGGCAAACCCTGTCGTCCACATCTCAGGCAAAACAAAAAGGTCTGACCTTTCTGCCTGTTCCATGAGGCGTTCAGCCTCGCGACGGTTGGCAGAAGGGTCAGACCATTTTATGTCGGTTTGAAGCAGAGTAATCTTCATATAATAATTAATATCAATGATTACTCTTGAATTGCTCTATTCTCTCTTTGAACAGCGGCTCTTGCTCTTTCTTGAAGAAAGAAGTACAGATACGCACACCCTGCTGTGTAGAGCCCATGGTGTCGAGCGGGAACACGGCAATGCCGTAATACATCAGTTCACGTGTCAGTTCAAGGTCGTTCATGCCAGGATACTGCACGGTGAAATAGAAGCCGTCGGCCAATGGAGCACCCATGTCGTTGTCATAAACGAGATAGAAACCGTTGGCAAGCAGTATGTCCTTCATGAACTTGGCACGGCGGCCGTATTCCTTCACGTCGTCAAGGAAATTATAGCGTCCGTCGCAGGCTGCCTCCATCAATGCTGCCATAGCGTGCTGCACACTGTGCGTGGTGCCGCTTGACAGTGTGTACATCAGACGGTTGCAGAGGAAATTGCCAAACTCGCCCACGCCAAAGTTCTGCAGCAATGGCTCATATACGCGGTGATAGAGTTTATTGCTGATGCAAGTAACGCCGATACGCTGCCCTGCATACGAGAATGCCTTAGAACCGGATACCCACAACACGTAGTTGTCGGTATATTGTGCTACGGTAGCCTGGTATGGTGCTTCGTATGGATGTGAGAGGTCACGACGGAAGTCCATGGCGAAGTATGCCAGGTCTTCAAGTATCAATACGTCATACTTTGTTGCCAGTGCGCCGATGCCCTTCAGTTCTTCCTCTGTGAAACAAACCCACGACGGGTTGTTAGGATTGGAATAAACGATGGAGTTGATGTTGCCGGCGGCAAGCATCTCGTCGAGTTTTGCAATGAGAGCATCACCGCGATAGCCGTGGATGTCGAGACCAATGTGTTTCAGTCCTATAACGTCGCACTGGGTAGTCTGCACAGGGAATCCCGGCTGTATGAGTAGCACGGTATCTTTACCTGTGCCCTTCATGGCATGATGTATAGCCATGAAAGTGGCGAAGGTACCCTGCATGGAACCTGTGGTGGGTATGCAGCACAATGGGTCGATGTCAACACCGATGAAAGCCTTTACAAACTCAGATGCTGCCTTCTTGATGCGAGGTATGCCTCCGTTTGGCGGATACATCGTGGCGCAGCCGTTTGCCAATGCCTCCTGTTCTGCCTTCATGGCTATCTCGGAGGGCTGCAGTCCTGGCACGCCCATCTCAAGGTGAATCACCTGCTGGCCTGTCTTTTTCTCAAGAGTCTGTGACAGTTCCTGCAGGTCACGTATCGTTGCTTGTGAAAAGTCACCGAGTCCCATCTCGTTGATAGCCTCAGTGACGATATTGTAATCAAGTGGTGTGTTCATATTAGCTATTATAATGTCCGTTTTATTTTACTAAGGCACAAAGTTACACATTTTTTCTGAAAGTACAAAATAGTAAGTCCATATTTCTACTGAAAAAACATGTCAAACTGTGTCTATTTGATCTTCACCGTACTATATTTTACAATGTTGATCTTTTTGCCTCGCGTAATCTTTGGTTTCGGATATTCTCCATCTATGACATATATCTGTGTGGCTTTCCCAGAAGGGGCTGCGTCAACGGCATCTTGCAAAGTGAGATAGTTGCCCTTGCCCTTTGCCGATACGATAAAGTCATAATGACGAACGTATGGTTTTAGTTCCGGACACACTTCTGCCATAGCATCAACCAAACGTGAGGCAATCTCATGCGCACCATATACGGTGTAGTGGGTGTTGTCCTTGCCGTTTTCTACAGCACTGATCATGTGCAGTTTACGCGAACCTTCAACGCCAAGGCTGTTCTCGAAGTCTTTGGTGATTTTGTTGGCATCAACGTATGGCACACGCATCATCTTTGCTACATTACGCGGTGTTACGACATAGAGGCCGTGGGTGTCTATCAGTGTGTCGCTGTTGATTTGTTCCTTGTTATTGTCTTTTGCACCACGCAGAGACTCATCGTCAACGGTAAGATCAGGCTTGCGATAGAAATTGCGGCGCACAACGGCGTTCATAACTATAGGCGTGACACCTTTCTCCTGTGCTGCACGTATGAACATGCGGTAGTTGTCGTCGAAGGTTAGGCCTGGCTCGGTGTGACGCTTGTTGTTTTTCTCTATCCGTCCTTTCTCATCGTTGTGGCCAAACTGTATGACGAGATAATCGCCGGGTTTCATGGCATCATAGACTTTCTGCCAGTGGCCTTCGATGATGAAACTGCGTGAACTGCGACCGTTAAGTGCATGGTTGTCCACTATTACGTTTTCCGTAAAGAATCCCTGTAATGCCATGCCCCATCCGCGTTCCTGGCCTTTCTTTATGTCTTTGTTTGCCATGGTGGAGTCGCCAATCATATAGATGGTAAAGCGGCGATCGGCTGATGTCATGGTAAACAGCAGTATCATCATTGCTGCAACCACTGACAGTCGGGAGAATATTTTTTTCATGCTTGTTTATATGCTAAAATAATATCGAATAAAAAAAGTAATAACTGAAAAACTGTTGCTTTTCAATTATTACTTTTTTATAATCATAATATGTAATTAATTGTTTACAGAACCTCCAACGATGTCGAGCAATTCGCTGGTGATAGCTTGTTGACGAGACTTGTTGTACTGTAAGTTCAAGTCGCGCAACAATTCATCCGCATTGTCCGTAGCCGTCTGCATGGCTACCATGCGTGCAGCATGTTCAGAAGCATTGCTGTCAAGCAGAGCGGTGTAAAGCATCAGGTTTACATAACGCGGAACGAGCATTGACAAGACTGTCTGCATGTTCGGTTCAACGATGAAATTGTCATTCAAGGCTGTGCCTTTATCAATTTCATAGTCTTTGTCCTGACGGTTACGCTTTAGGTACTCTGATGCTTTCTCTGTTGCAATGGTACTCTTCAAGTCACGCTCATGATCATAGTCCATGGCGCTCTCAATGTCTATTGGCAACAGTGTTTTCTTTTGCAGTATCTGAGAACCGGCGCTTTTGAAATGATGGTAAATCATCTCTACCTTGTCGATGACACCGGAGTCGAAATCACTCTGCAACTGACGGCCAATCTCGGCACACTGTATGGAATTTGGTTTGTCTGCCAGCTGGTTGAAATTGCCTGCCGACTCCAGTCCCAACTTCTGCACTTTCTCAGCTACCTTGCGGCCTATAGGATAGATAATAACTTTCACATTCTTCTCCTTGTAGCCCTCTGTCACTTTGTTCATCAGTTTCAGTACGTTAGCATTGAAACCTCCACAAAGACTGGAGTTACTTGAGAAAACAAGCAAAGCAACCGTCTTTACCTCGCGAGCCTGAGTGATGCTTCCCTTTGCCTCAACATCGGAAACCAGAAATGATTTGAGAATTTGCTCCAACATACCCTCATAAGGGAGCATGTTTTCTATCATCTGCTGCGCATGATGCAGTTTGCTTGAGGCCACCATCTTCATTGCACTCGTAATCTTACGGGTGCTCTGAACGGACGTGATTCTGTTTTTTATTTCTTTTAATGATGGCATCTTCTTAATTGATAATTAAAGGATTGATAATTAACCTTTAAAGGCCGCTGCAACATCTGCCATTGTATCGGCTATGGTCTTGGTAGCATCATCATTGATATTACCAGAACCCAGCAAGTCGATGACATCTTGATGCTTCGCACGCATAGCATCAAGGAACTGATCCTGACACTCACGCACTTTTTCTACTGGAACAGATGCCATCAAGCCCTTGGTACCACAATACAGTATGGCGATTTGTTCACCTACCGGCATTGGGGAATACTGTGGCTGAATAAGTAGCTGGTTGTTCTTACGTCCGCGGTCAAGTGTCATCGCAGTAACGGCATCCATGTCTGATGAGAACTTAGAGAAACTTTCAAGTTCGCGATACTGAGCCTGATCAATCTTCAGAGTACCAGCAACTTTCTTCATGGACTTTATCTGAGCGGAACCGCCGACACGTGATACGGAAATACCAACATTGATGGCAGGACGGAAACCTTGGTTGAACAAGTCTGACTCAAGATATATCTGTCCGTCAGTGATGGATATCACGTTTGTTGGAATGTATGCGGAAACGTCGCCAGCCTGTGTTTCTATGATAGGCAATGCCGTGAGTGAACCACCACCTTTGACTTTGCCTTGCAGACATGCTGGTAGGTCATTCATCTTCTCTGCTACTTCCTGCTGCTCATTAATCTTAGCTGCACGCTCAAGCAGACGTGAGTGGAGATAGAATACATCACCTGGATATGCCTCACGACCAGAAGGACGACGAAGTATCAGGGATACCTCACGATAAGCTACCGCCTGTTTAGACAAATCATCATATACCACGAGGGCATGCATGCCACGGTCGCGGAAATACTCACCGATGGCGGCACCTGCGAATGGTGCGTAATACTGCATGGCTGCAGGGTCACTTGCCGTTGCCGCAACGATGATGGTATATGGCAGTGCACCGCGCTCTTTAAGGTTTGCCACCAAAGCAGCTACGGTTGAAGCCTTCTGACCTATTGCTACATATATGCAATATACTGGCTTGCCAGCCTCATAGAACGACCTCTGGTTTATAATGGTGTCGATGGCTATTGCTGTCTTACCGGTCTGGCGGTCGCCTATTATAAGCTCACGCTGTCCACGGCCGATAGGAATCATAGAGTCAACAGCCTTGATACCAGTCTGAAGAGGTTCCTTCACCGGCTGACGATATATAACGCCAGGAGCCTTGCGGTCAAGCGGCATCTCAAAAGCATCAGAAAGGTCTATGTCTCCTTGTCCGTCGATAGCCTGTCCAAGAGGATTGATGACACGACCAAGCATATTATCATTTACACGTATTGAAGCGATACGCTTGGTACGTTTAACCACTTGACCCTCTTTTATCCCACTGGTAGGACCGAGCAACACACAACCTACGTTGTCCTCCTCCAAGTTCATCACAATGGCCATAGTGCCATTCTCAAACTCAAGGAGTTCGTTGGCTTCCGCATTACGCAGACCATAGATACGTGCAACACCGTCACTGACAGTGAGCACTGTGCCGACCTCATCAAAGTTGGTAGAGGCAGAGATGCCTTTCAGTTGCTCCAATAAGACCTGTGAGACTTCGCTCGGTTTTATTTTGTCTGACATAATTATTAGTTTGCTAATTGTTTAAGAATGTTATTCAACTGTGACTTCACAGAAGTGTCCAGACGGTATGTGTCATATTCAAGTATGAAACCACCCATAATGTCGGGGTCAACCTCTGTCTTGAATTCTACAGTTCCATTAGTACGACTCTCCACCATTCTGCGCATCTTCTGCTCTGTGGCAGGTGTGACAGCGACAGCCGTAGTGAGTTTTCCACGGGTGATGTTTTTCTGTTGGCGGTAAAGAGTAATGTACGAATTGGCAATGAACTGCATCATGTTCTCACGTCCTTCCTTGAGTACCAGGTCAATAAGACGTTTCGTGATGTCGCTCACATCTTTTCCCACTGCAGACTGCAAGACAGACATTTTGTCGTCTCGCGCTACCATAGGATTCTCTATCGTACGGCGGAGCTCAGGCACGGCAATATAACTCTCTGCGAGAGTCTGCATTTCCTGATACACCTGGTCTTCCACCTTTGACTCTATGCTGCATTTCAGCAAAGCCCTGGCATATCTTACCGAAATCACTCCTATATCCATACCTTATACTTGAAATAATGAATTAGTGATGAATTACTTACCAACAGAAACATCATCCAACAGCTTGTCAATCAATTCCATCTGGGCATTGTCATTGCTCAGATTTTGGCGAACCACCTTTTCAGCAATCTGCACTGACAACTCTGCGACCTGAGAACGTATCTCCCTAATAGCTGATGCTTTTTCCGACTCTATCTGAGTCTTTGCCTCAGCAAGCAGTTTGTTTGCACGTTCACGGGCATCCGTTTCTGCCTTTGCCACAATGCTGTCGTGAGTAGCCTTCGCTTCTTTTAATATCTCAGCCTGCTTCTCACGTGCTTCCTGCAACAGTGCTTCACCCTCTTTTTGTATGTTGGCAAGTTTTTCTGTAGCCTCATGGGCTTTTTGTAGCGAACTGTCAATGTATTCCTTGCGCTCGTTAACCATCTTAACGATTACAGGGAACCCAAACTTCCATAGTATGCCGAGCACAACAAGGAAGACAACCGCCATCCAGAAGAACAGGCCAAAGTCGGGTGTGATTAATGACATAAGAACTGTTTAATGTTATTTTTGTTTATGATACTATACGAATATTGCAAGAAGTGACACTATCAAGCTGAAGAATGTGGCACCTTCCACAAGCGCTGCGGCAACAATCATTGATGACTGAAGCTTTGACTGCATCTCTGGCTGGCGAGCCATGGCATCCATAGCCTGACCACCGATCTTACCGATACCTATGCCTGCACCGATAACCGCAAGACCACCACCTACTGTTGCACCAAGCTTAGCCAGTGCATCTGCTGCTAAAATCATTGATAAACCAATCATAGTTGTAAAAATTTAAAGTTATTATTAATTTTCTTCTTTCTATTTGTTTGTTTCTTTTATTCTGCGTGTGAATGACTCATATTTATATATATGGCACTCAATAGTGTGAACACCATTGCCTGGATGTAGCAGACAAGCAACTCAAGGAACATCATGAATACACTCATGAGTACGCTCACCGGTGTTATGAAGCCGCCAAGAATCTTGCCCATCATTCCTCCGAGACCAAACATTATGAATATCATACATGAAAGAGATATTGCTATTGCATGACCGGCAAACATGTTGGCGAACAATCGAACCATAAGCACTATGGGTTTGATAAACACACCAAACAGCTCGATTACTGGCATCAACGGCACTGGACATTTGAGCCACATTGGAACCTCCGGCCAGAATATCTCACGCCAATAATGTCCGTTTCCTGTAATATTTGTTATAAGGAACGTGCACAGTGCAAGGAAACATGTCACGGCGATGTTACCCGTTAGGTTGCCGCCTCCAGGTGGGAACGGTACTACACCCATCAGGTTTGCAAAGAAGATAAAGAAGAAGCACGTAAGAAGATAGGGTGCATACTTCTCTGCCTTGTCACCGAGGGTTGACTTGATGAGGTCGTCATATACTGACATTATGAACATCTGCATTAACCCTACGAATCCACCCGGGGCAGGATCATCAACCTTGTGCTTCTTGCACCAGCGTGCCGGAATGAGGATGCACAACAGGAGAATTACTGCATCAATGAACAGGACACAAACCTGTTTTGTTATAGATATGTCGAAAGAAACCGGTTGCAATTCATTGCCAACCTTCTCAACAATCCTGCCTTTCTCATCCTCGGCTCCCTGTATATAGAAACCATCTGGGCCTTTGCGCAACAGTTGGGCATCCGGCTCATGTTCAAACTGTGAACTGCACATGAAATGAAATCCGGAATTGGAACTATAGAATATCATAGGCAGGTTGAGAATAACTGGTTTGCCACCGATATCCGTTATGTGCCACTGATATGAGTCCTGCACATGGCCAAACAATATCTCTTTCAGGCTCATGCCACCGCCTTTCTCTTCCCCTTCGTTTGCTGAAGCGGGAACAGTCAGCAGTGCCATTGCACACATAAGAAATATGTATCTGAGATATCTCATATTATTCGTTTCGTTTATTAATTTTCTGCGAAGAGCAGTAAAAGTACGCTGTATCAAAGATAAGCAGCAATATATACACCACTAGGAAAAACAATGTGAATATCTTCACCTGTCCCAAGTCCGAATGTATAAGCCATAGTGCCAGTGCAAAGAATGCGACCGAGAATACGAGCCTTACGGTTGTGATTGCGAAGAACACCTTCGGCAACTGTACCGGGTTATTCTTCATTGTCGCTTTCCATGTCGAAACGGCACCTATGGTGATGCCTGTTTGATACGCCGTTGTAAGTATTATAAGTATCAACAACATTGGTATTACTCACGCTCTACGCAGAGACTTACATTATTCTTTAACACCTCCACGAATCCACCTACTACGGCTATCTGTGTGCGGCCGTCCTTCGTCTCGTATTCCACAATGCCTTTCTGCAATGCAGATACGATGGGCGCATGGTTGTTGAGTATCTCAAACTCACCCAGCACGCCAGGAACTTTCACCATGTTCACTTCACCGTCGAACAGGATTTTTTCTGGTGATACTATCTTTAGTCTCAACATAAGCCTTCAACTTTAATTTAAGCTTGTGCCTGTGCAAGCAGTTTCTTACCCTTCTCTATGGCTTGTTCTATGGTTCCGACATTGAGGAATGCCTGCTCCGGCAAGTCATCCAATTCACCGTTGAGAATCATATTAAAGCCTTTGATGGTGTCTTCTATAGATACCATCTCACCCGGCACACCGGTAAACTGTTCTGCCACGGCAAAAGGCTGTGAGAGGAAGCGCTGTACGCGACGAGCACGGTTTACGGTCAGTTTGTCTTCGTCTGACAACTCATCCATACCGAGAATTGCAATGATGTCCTGCAACTCCTTGTATTTCTGAAGTATCTGTTTTACACGCTGTGCACACTCATAGTGTTCCTTTCCCACAACGAGAGGGTCAAGAATACGCGATGTACTGCCCAATGGATCTACGGCAGGATATATACCTAACTGAGCAATGCTACGCGAAAGCTCTGTTGTGGCATCAAGGTGCGTAAATGTTGTAGCTGGAGCCGGGTCAGTCAAGTCATCGGCAGGTACATACACAGCCTGTACAGATGTGATGGAACCTGTTTTCGTTGATGTGATACGCTCCTGCATCGTACCCATCTCACTGGCAAGTGTAGGTTGATAACCCACGGCTGATGGCATACGGCCGAGCAGCGCAGAAACCTCAGAACCAGCCTGAGTGAAACGGAAGATATTATCGATGAAGAACAGAATATCACCACCTTGGTCACGGAACTCCTCAGCCACGGTAAGACCTGACAGTGCAACGGATGCACGTGCACCTGGTGGCTCATTCATCTGACCATATACAAGTGTTGCCTGCGACTTCTTCAGCTCTTCTGGGTCAACGAGAGAGAGATCCCATTTGCCCTCTGCCATAGCTTCCTTGAACTTGTCTCCGTATTTGATAACGCCAGATTCAATCATCTCACGAATCAAGTCGTTACCCTCACGAGTACGCTCACCAACGCCTGCAAACACCGAGAATCCGTTGTTGCCACCCTTGGCAATGTTGTTGATAAGTTCCATGATAAGCACTGTCTTACCAACACCTGCACCACCGAACAATCCAATCTTACCGCCTTTCAGGTATGGCTCGAGCAAGTCAATGACCTTGATACCTGTGGCAAGCATTTCCTTCGACGTAGAAAGTTCCTCGTATTTTGGTGCCTCGCGGTGAATGGGATAAGGATTATCCTTAGCCAATGGTTTCATACCATCAATAGGCTCACCTATGACATTGAGCATACGGCCTTTCATCTGCTCTCCTGAAGGCATACTGATAGGTGCACCAGTAGGAACGACCTCAAGTCCGCGTTGCAAACCGTCTGTGTTGTCCATGGCCACCGTACGTACGGTATCCTCACCAATGTGCTGTTGTACTTCAATGACGAGGTCGCGACCGTCAGGACGCTTCACTGTAAGGGCATCATGAATTTTAGGCAACACTTTCTCCGCTTCCAGTCCTTTGGTGTCGAAATAAACATCAACTACAGGACCGATTATTTGGGATATGTGACCAGTAATCTGTGACATATAGTATTAAATTTAAATATTAGTTTTTTTTCAGAAAAAAGACTCTACCGTTTGGTCAGCTTTTGACCACAAAATTATATAAAACTTTTTATAATTGCAAATTTTTTATGCAAAAAAACTATTTTTTTGCTTTTTTTCTTGCAAATAAGAATTTTTATCACTAACTTTGCTCCCACTTATTAGATTTCGTTTCTTTTTTCTATACCTTACGAAATCGTCTACGAGGTTGGTGCGTCCTGCACCGACCTCTTTTGTTTATGGTGGGTTCTAATAACATAATAATGTTATATTTTTTTTACATAAAATTTTGAGAAATAAAATTTTGTTTGTAATTTTGTAACCGATTTATGACAATACTTATCACCTCCATATTAATAATCAGTTTGTTGTTCATTGCCACAGAGCGTCAAACGAACATCAACAAGGCTGCTGTGGCCGTTTTTGCCTGCACTCTTGGATGGGTGCTCTATATTAGCTTTGGAGCAGATTTTGTGGAAAGCAGGCACCAATACGACTATACTGCTTTCTTGAATGGTATAAAGCCAAACTCAGAGGCGGTGAAGATGTACATTGCAAAGGACATATTCCTGCCATACATTGGCCGTGCAGCGGAGATAGTATTGTTTCTGCTTGCAACAATGAGCATAGTGGAGATACTTAACAGCAATGGGTGTTTTGATTTCCTTACTTTGTGGATTCGTACACGCAACAGTAAATTGTTGATGTGGAAACTGACGGCATTTGCATTTTTCATGTCCGCCAACCTTGACAACATCTCTACGATTGTCCTGATGCTTACGGTCACAAATTCCATATTGCCTCGCACCAAAGACCGTATGATATATGGCTCTATGGTGTTGGTTGCAGTCATATTTGGTGGAACCTTGACTGTAATCGGTGACCCTACGGGATTGGCTCTGTGGAACAAAGGAGTCATCACAGCTTCCAATTATTCTCTGTCAATGTTGCTGCCATGTCTGTTGGCTTGGTCTATTCCGACACTGATTGTCACCTACAAACTGAACAATACTGTTGACATAGAACGTCCGTCACTTCCTTATCGTGGTGACGATACCAATCTTAATGTATGGCAGCGTCTTGTCCTTTTCCTTGTGGGCATCGGTGGCTTGTGGTTCATACCAACATTTCACGACATAACGAAACTTCCTCCTTTTCTTGGAGCTCTGTGCGTATTGAGTCTGTTGTGGATTGTCAATGAGGTGATAAATCATAGTTTGTTGATTGGTAACCGCAGGCTTAGGAGCAGGTCTCCACAGCGTATGCAATACAATACCACACAACAGATATTATATATATTAGGTGTGATACTCGCCCTTGGTGTGGTAACGGAAACAGGTTCAATAGCATGGTTTTCTCAGCAGATTGACCAACTGATTGGCAATGTATGGGTGATAGGTGTCATAACAGCTGTTATAAGTACAGTGCTCGACAGTTTTGCATCATGCATGACAATGATAAGTTTGCACGACATTTCTTTGAACGACCCGTACTATGCCATGAATGGTGCATATTGGAAAGTCCTGTCCTTCGGCACCGCTGTAGGCGGCAGCATCTTGGGCATAGGTTCTATAAGTGGTATTGTGATGATGCAAATGCAGGGTGTGACGTTAAAGTGGTATTTCAAGCATGTCACGCCTTTGACATTGTTCGCTGGCATCATTGCTTTCTCTCTGCTATGCTTGCAACTTACATTATTATAATAAGTAACTAATAAAAAGATTATATTCAAATAACAAAAACACACAAGACAAATGGGAAAAATTAAAACCATTGGCATCTTGACCTCTGGTGGAGATGCTCCAGGAATGAATGCAGCAATACGCGCTGTGACACGTGCAGGAATCTGCAACGGTTTCAAAGTTGTGGCCATATATCGTGGTTGGGAGGGATTGATCAACGATGATATGCAGGAATTTACAACTGAGAATGTCAGTGGAATAATCACTATGGGCGGTACCATTCTGAAGACTGCCCGCTCTAAGGATTTCATGACCGAGGAAGGGCGCCAGAAGGCATACGACAATATGGTTGCCCGCGGTATTGACGCTCTTGTCGTAATCGGTGGCAACGGCTCACTTACCGGTGCAAAGATTTTTGCACAGGAACATGATGTATGCTGTATAGGTTTGCCGGGTACAATCGACAACGATCTCTATGGTACTGATGCTACTATAGGATATGACACGACGATGAACACCATCATGGAGTGTGTGGACCGCATACGCGACACTGCACAAAGCCATGAGCGCATCTTCTTCATTGAGGTGATGGGACGTGATGCTGGCTTCCTTGCACAAAACTCTGCCATCGCTTGTGGTGCAGAGGCTGCCATCATTCCTGAAAATGAGACTGATGCTGACCAGTTGGCTGAATTCATGAAGCGTGGCATACGTAAGTCAAAGAAATCATGCATCGTTATAGTGTCAGAATCTCCAAAGTGCGGTGCTATGTATTATGCAGACCGTGTTAAGAAGGAGTTCCCAGGATATGACGTGCGTGTCTCCATCCTCGGCCATCTGCAGCGCGGAGGCAGTCCAACGGCGCGTGACCGTATTCTTGCCAGCCGAACAGGTGTAGGTGCCATTGAGGCTATCATGCAGGGACAGCGCAACGTGATGATTGGCATACGCAACAACGAAGTGGTGTACGTTCCTTTCTCTGAGGCTATACGTTCAGACAAACCAATGGATAAGAAACTGTTCACAGTGCTCAATGAACTGTCCATATAATGGATGGAACAGAATAAAAACAATAAAGAGAATTATGATTATGTTTTGCCGTGAGGTAATCCATGCGTAATCATAATTCTCTTTTTTTATTGTCCTGGCAATGCCTTTAAGTTGTTAATCAGTGGAACTTAATCATTTCATCCAAACTTTCCCATCTTTTATATACACTCCATGCTTCGGCACGGTTGTCAAGCGGCGGCCCTGCATGTCATATAAAAATGATGTGGGTTGAGTATATGATTTAACGTTGCTAATACCTGTGGTATACTCGTTATCTTTGACATAAATAGTGTAATTGCCATTTACCGGGGTTGGCAGTCCTTCGAAAGTGATAACATCCTTCATAAGTGTCAAGGCTCCGCCGTCTATATGTGGTTCAAGCTCCCAGTTGTAAATATTATATATGCAATCTCCATCTTGATACAGACATGAGTATTCGCGATGCTCATACCACCACTGTGCGTTTTCAAATATCAACAGTCCATTTTCAAAATAGAAATTAGCGTAATTATTGGTAAAAGGCTCATCACTATATGTACCGTCCAACCATCCAGAATCGTGGCCAAAGATAGGTCCGATGCTAATATTACGTGCAAGATATTCTCCCATGCCATATTCCATCCATAATGTTTGGGAGTTTTTTACATTCTCCAAACTGTTAATCATGAAATGATAGGCAAAAGAGCCGAAGCCTTCCAACCACTGGTCTGACAGATTGTCGTCCAGAGTACTTACGGTTAACAGTCTCTTGGACACACACACACCTTGCCCGCAGAACGATATATTCACAAGAGTGTCCTTGACTGCTTCAATCTTCCATTCCATACCATTGAATGTCGTAAAATGGTCTCCTTTGGAAAGACTGAAGTCAAAAGCGAGAGTCTCATGTTGAGACTCAAAGTCATAGATGAACATCTTCTTTCCTGTCCATCTGTAACCATATTGTAGTCTTACGGGGCTGTATGCCTCTTTGCGGCCCTTGTAGCTATCATCATAGATGCGGTAATAATCTATCCCGTTTCCTGCGGTTTCCACAACACTATGATACTCCATAATATCAGGCTTTGTCTTTCCGTTTTCTATAACCGCTATGGCCCAATACTGTTGGGCGCACAATGTCAATGAATTGCTGAATAGCAATATAACAATGACAATATTTACTGCAAAACGTTGTTTCATAGTGAATTAATTTTTAAGGATTAATGTTCAAAGTACTTCCTGCAGAGATATGCGTTCCACTATCTAGTAAGACCTCTCTCGCTCTCAATGTTATATTCGCACCAGATGTGGTAACGTCACCAGAATCCATGGTTTCTGTGACATGGTTTCCAACTTTTATCACATCATGTGTTTCGCTAAGAGTTCCTGTAATGTTAGTATTCTGTATATACATAACGTCGGGATGCTGGATGAATGGTATGCGATTATGACCAGATACGCAAATGATAGTTTCATAAGGATTAGAAATCGTTATAGTAGCAGAATTCCCCAAAAAACTCTTCACTTCACATGATATGGGATTATACGCTGTTATTCTTGCAGTATCATTTACTCCAAGGTTTACGGAAATCGAGTTGGAATTTCGCACAACGGACACACCCGTAAACGCTGTTGGCTTTTGGGTATATATTTTCATACTTGGATCACCAAAGCAATGAAACAGTTCTTTTGTGTATTTCGTATAACTGTCATTCGGACCATACGTTTCTGCTAAACGAACCATTCCTTGTCCTAATATCTGTCCCAATGTGTATGTAGGTGACGGCGTAGTAGAAAATGTATTATTATGATTTGGCAGGTTAATGCATAATCCTGGATCTGGCCAGATAGCATCAAACATACCAGTAGTAAGTGCTTCATTATATCCGGAATAACTTATTTGAGTAGCCCCGTATATACCCACACATCCGCCATTAGTTTTACGAAGGAACGTTTCTGCGAAACAATTCTCATCAAACTTTCCTGTAAGACAGTTCATACTAAACACAACGGGTAAAAGACTCCCATTTGAGAGACTGTCTATGTTTTGTTGGGTATAACGAGGGTTTCCCCACCCCCATACAGTACCATGGTCTCTGTGAAGAACATAAAAAACTCCGCAATTAATCGCACTACTTATACTATCAGAGTCACCATCCCATGCAAATGCAGGTTTTTTAAGTTCATTTGGAATAGACTCCCCATTAGAGTATATTGTCTTATTCCAATATAGCGGTGTTACACTTAAAGGTGTTTTGTAAACACGCTGCAAAGATTTGTTTTGAGACATAACATAAGTGCGTACATCCTCTGATGTTTGTGCGAATCTTCTATCAGCATAATTGTCATTATCGTCATCTTGAAAGTAAGCACAGTGAAGCCCTTTATTATAAAAGGCTGAACTTGTAGGCGGTGTCTGCTCGTAGTTTATAATTTTTTCGACTACATTGATTGCTTCATTTGAATTAGAAACCGACAGTCTGCCACAATATATTTCTGGAACATAATCATTGTCGATGCACCCATAATGAAAATCTGTTATATGAGTTCTGATTAATGATGCCTGCTCAGCTGGTACATCACTGTGGTCACCTATAATAAGTAAATAGTATAGGGCTTCCATGTTTGTGTAAGCATTAGTGACAGTACTCTTTACTGAAGAACTTGTCCAATCATCTCGGAGAACCACATGAACATTAAATCCAAGCAAACGTTTCCATTCAGCAAAGCGGTTTGCGGCCGTGGAATATGTGCTGGTGGACAATATCAGATAGTCTCGAACATCAGATTGTACTGTACTTGTCGTTTTGTTATTTAATAATTCACTCAATTCAAAACCAATTACATTATTAGAAAGGAAATGGTCTTCATAACTTAATTGCATTGGTTTTGTCTTTCTCGGCATCTCATCGGTAGTGTTTGGGGTAAAAGTCACTTTGTACTTTATTGTGGTGTATGCCCGGATTGTCTTTGTACCATAATTATATTGAATGGGACACACCGTCGTCTGACATATACCATATCCACGATAATGTTGGATTTCAGATATTTCAGCTACACTTGTGGGCTTAAAACCTTCGTATGGTTTAATTGCAGTGACATTCTTTTTTGTATATATTTCATTGTTGCTGTTCAATAAAGGTTGACGTGCAGGTGTTAGTTCATATTTATAATCGTTGAAAACGCTGTCTATCACCTCTACTTTTGCACTATACCCAAAAGGAATAGCAATTAGGTCATTGCGAGCCAAAGTACAGGGGACACCTGATGTTTTGCTCATACCAAAACCATCTATTTTCCAAAACACAGTACCTGAAAATACATCGTCAGGCAATATCATTGCCTTATCAAAGGTATAGGTAATGATATAGCCATTGCTTATTTTTTCAACATCTCTTATAGGAACTGTTGATTCTATTTTATTGTCCACTCTGCCTAAGCCCAGATCAATAATATGTTGAGCATGGGAGAACATATTGTTTACAACACAAAGTAGTACCAAAATTTTTTTTTTCATAATACTTTTCTATAATTAAATAATGTGCCATATCTGACTGTTTAATAAATTTTCAGTACTTCTACTTTGGAGTTGTCTATTTAGACATTATCATTCTTTTCATATCAATTTCCTTTCCTCCAACTACAAGCGAATAGATGTACATGCCGGGTAGCAGTTCATAGCCATTGATGGTGACGCTGTTCATAGAGGCATCCACGGGCATTTGCTTCTGTAGCTTACCTTGCATGTCGAAGACATAGATATAGGCATCCTGTGTATCATCGGGCAGGGTGAAACGGATGGTGGTGCGCTCCGTGAAAGGATTGGGAGCGTTCTGATACAAAGCAAAAGTAGGTGCTGATATATTGTCAATACTTGTGGTGACATTAACTTTGGGTGCAAGTCCCACGGAAACTGTCGTTGGTGACGATCTGTCACTCTTCAGCTCGTCAATCTCCTGCTTCAGTTCCTGTATGCAATGTAGGAGAAGGGGCACCATTCCTGTATAGTTCACTGTAAGGTATCCGTCCTGCCCTTCGCGTACAAGGTCTGGGAAAAGTTTCTGAAGTTCTTGGGCAGAGATACCGTAGCTGATACGTTTCGTCTCTTCTTTAATGCGGTCGGAAAGTTCTTCTCCTGCCTCAAGTTTCCGTAGTGTTGAGGGGGCATATAGATTATAACTAAGCACCTCCAGTTGGAGAAGTCTGTCAATGACGCTCCCTTGCTCCAGTGTTAACTGGCTAAGTGGTACGACATTCTTTTTTAGTCGCATGTCTGAAGGATTGTATAATGGATAGTCTGCCGTTAGAACACCGTCCACGTAAGTGTCACCATAGAAATATCCTGCATAACCTGCTGACAAGTCAATGTACGGAGAGATTCCCCCTTCTGAAGATCCGAATATTCCTGCACCACCTCCAATAGGTGGGATATTGCCTCCGACCCCGATACTGAAACCTCCTTCTGCATAGCTCCAGATACCTGTAGCGTCCCCAGAATGATTAGGCTTAATAGCCGTACAATGAATGCCCACACATCCAGTAGATGCTTGTTGGCTCTCAACGAACGTGGTAATTCCCACCTTATCAGAAGCAGTAGGATACGAAATAAAGTTGTTTGTTAATGTTCCGACGTTCAGCATTGCATTACATGCTTGCAAGGAATCCTGTATATACACTTTGCCATTGGAATTGACTTTCAATTGTGCATGGGCTGCAAAGACTACATTGCATACTGACAAAAGAAGAACTCTCTTGATGTTTATGTATTTCATATTCATATTGGATTAGTTTTTATGATTTCACTTTTTTATATTATTTACACTTTTCAAGGATGCTTCATTATCATCTTTGGTTCTTTGAAAATTGTCGTTTGCGATTTTATTTTTTTTGCGTTTTTAGGTTATAAATATAAGAATAAGTATACAGCTTTTGTAGTTTTTGTATGTTTATTATATCACGCATTCTAATCCTTCGGGTTATTGAATCAGATACAAAATTAAAAAATAATAAGTAAAAACAAAGTAAATTCTTCTTTTTTTAATATTTTTTAACCCTCACACCGCTGTTTGACTACATTTTGTAAATTATTTACTTGTCAAGTAGATTTAACAGCTGAGGCTGCCTAGAAAAAAGTAGTTTATGCCTTAAGACCAAAACAAAGTCTTATCAGTCTGACAAGTGTTTTCTCTACAATCTTGCTTATGATTACCGGAATGTATATGCCAGCTAAGACATTTAGGGCATAAAACGCATATACCCACTTGTCTGGACATCCAAGTCCGCGCCCATACTATCAGTTCAACGAAAGCCTGAAATGCAATGCCGAATAGATATATCTGGAAGATATAATTGCGAAATGAGGAGAACAAACGCGGAACATAATGCGAGACAAGCAAGCAGGTGCTTGACATTGCTGCTATTCCTGCAACTCCCATAATAAGGCAGGAAACATCATTGTGTTCTGTAAAGCAGAATGACAACCAATATACTGCCCAGCTTATTATCATGGCAGCGACGTTGCCAAGATGTTTCCATATCTCATATCTGAACACTATTTACTTTTTTTCTGTCTCATTCGAGAAATCTTCGACAAAATTACAAAAATAATGCAGTTTAACCAAATAATAGTAAAAAAAAACGCAGAAATCACGATGTTTTAAACTGATAACGTAGAATCTCTTGTTGTCGAACTTCTTGACAAAATTATTAATGACTCGTCGGCTGCCTTCTATCAAGTAATGGAACAGTATCAACCTGATGTGCTTATAGTATGGGGCAAGCGTCTGTGGCAGAAACTGCCTTATGACAACTGGCACGAGGATGATGCTGTCAGCATTGACGGCTACGACATAGACAACGGTCGGTATATTCTGAGCAACGGTCACTCAGTAAAGGCTCTCAGCGTATATCATCCTTCCGTCGGGTATTCATGGGACTACTGGCACGAGGTGTTCAAGAAGGCTCAATGTGATATAAGAATTATCCCAAATCAGTCTAATGACCGATTTGGGATATTTTTTTTAGTCTCTGAAATTACGCTTGTCGTTCACGTGCTTTTGCTTGCCGATTGAACGCTGTATAGAGCCTGGATCCTTGATGTGGATGTTTGGCTTGATGCCTACCATGGAAACGATGCGGTCGTAGAGTGGTTTGATGAACGGCATCTGCTTCGCTGGGTTTGGCGAGAAGTACTCTGTATTCAACTCTACGTCGAGGTCGAAGGTGTCCTCGTTGTTCTTGCGGTCCACAGTGATGAAGTAGTGTGGGCTGAATGCAGGGAACTCGGTAAGACATGCCTCTATCTGAGTTGGGAACACGTTTACGCCGCGGATAATCATCATGTCGTCTGAACGACCGAGTATCCTGTCCATACGCACTGCTGTACGTCCGCAACGGCATGGCTCGTAGATAAGACGGGTAAGGTCGCGAGTGCGGTAGCGCAGTATTGGCATGCCCTCCTTGCAGAGAGATGTGAAGACGAGCTCGCCGAACTCGCCCGGTGCGCATGGCTCCAGTGTGTCAGGATTGATAATCTCTGGGAAATACATATCTTCCCACAGGTGTGTGCCGTCCTGATACTCACACTCACCACCGACGCCAGGACCAGACATCTCTGTCAGTCCGTAGATATCGATAGCCTTGATATGCAGTTTCTGCTCCAATTCCTTACGCATGCCTTCTGTCCAAGGCTCTGCGCCGAAGAAACCTACACGCAGTTTCAGGTCCTCAAGTTTCACTTCGTCGGAGTGCTCCAGCACCTCTGCAAGGTGCAGGGCATATGATGGTGTGCAGCACAGGGCTGACGTACCAAAGTCTTTCATCAGCATTATCTGCTTGGTAGAGTTGCCGGCAGATGTAGGCAACTGCACTGCTCCGAGATAGCCTGCGGCATCATGTGCGCCCAGACCACCGGTGAAGAGTCCGTAGCCATAGCTTACCTGAACGACGTCGCCTTTGGTCACGCCGCCAGCGGCAAGCACACGTGCTGCACCCTCAGCCCAACGCTCAAGGTCGCCCTTGGTATATGTGCCTACTACAGGCTTACCTGTAGTGCCTGATGATGCGTGAATACGCGTAATCTGGTCCATCGGTACGGCGTTAAGTCCGAAGGGGTACTCATCGCGCAGGTCGTGCTTTGTGGTAAAAGGTAGTTTGTTGATGTCCTCTATTCCACGGATATCCTCAGGCTTTACGCCTTTCTTATCCATCTTGTTGCGATAGAAAGGTACGTTCTCATAGCAACGCTTTACCGTAGCAATCAGTCGCTCAGACTGCAATTTGGTCATGGACTCGCGGTCCATGCACTCCATTTCTCTGTTTAATATCATTTTGTTAAGTGTTTGTTTTCTGACATTAAGTTGCAAAGGTACAAACTTTTCCTGAAACTACAAAATTTTTAATATGTAAAATGTGAAATGTCTGAAATTCTTGCTGATGCAAGGATTTCAGACATTTTTTATATTATGGGTTTGACAATGGTTACCTGCTTAACAGGTTTTATGGGCATACTGGGCTTTATGGGAACCATAACCCTGTCAAACCGTCCATGGTATTCTGCACTTTCCACTTTCCACTCTTCACTCTTCACTTTTCACTCAAAGCGAAGCGAAGCAGACCTTACGGTAGTACTGGGCGAACCGAAAGTCCATAGTAACGGCTTTCGTATGCGTCGCTGTCGCTGCTTATGTGGTTAGGGTCGAAGTACATGCGCCACGCATAGTACGGTGCGCCCCCAATGAGTGAAGACGACCAATAGCAGCCGTCCGAACTGTAGAGCGACGTGCCTTGGTGGTAACCGGCGATGGGAAGAAAAATGTGGATATCACAGAGTGAATATGTGGCAGATGTCTGGAGAGTGCCGCCTTCAGTTTTCTTCTTCCCCATATCGCTAGGTGCTTTGGCCTTATATACAATGTAGCCTGACACTCCTTTCTCGTTATAGTTTGCAGTCCACTCCCAGTAGCAACTGTCACGGAGTACCCTCAGATCTCTGGCTGTCGGCATGCGCCATGAACCGCCCCAGTTAGCAGAGGCTGCATCGTCGGCAGGCTCAAGGGTGTCTTTCTTGTCCACGGTGCCGTAATTACCGTTTATAACGTATTTGGTTAGATTCTTGTATGAACCGTCACACCATTTGTACGTTTGCCATATGTAATTATTCTTCGGCTCCGGCTCGCCCCATGCGAAGTGATCGCCGTAGTCCTCAGGATGCTCCGCACCCACGTTGCACCTCGCCCACTTCACACTTAGGCCGAGATCCACGTAGTCATGACCGTTGGCGGGATCAAACGCCTGTAGCTCTGCACCGCTCAGGAATGCGTTGACAATCTGGTTGGCATCTGCCATGGTTATACCGTTGTCACCGTTTACATCGGCTATCTCCTTGTCAAAGTCGGATGGCTTTTCGGCGGCAAGAAAGTAATTCACTATGGCATTAGCGTCTGCCATCGTTATCGCTCCGTCATGGTTTACGTCACCAGCAAGCAGAGAGATACGCACGGTCTTATCCTTGACTTCATTGTCGTCCTTATCCTGTACCATATAGTCCGCATACTTTGCTCCTGCTGGTGCGGTCAGCGAAAGACCGTCGCTAAGAACAAGTTTTTTCATGTTGCTGATGGCAGATGTTTCGGCGACAATGCTGACTTCGCTCCTGCGACCATTTACGTAGAGAGTCTTTAAGTAGATAGTTATTGTCTGGCCGGCTATTTTCGATTTTATCTTATTTCCTGATATACCAGTGTACACAAGCAACATGTCTATCTTTGTGCCATCCGCTATCGTAAGTTTGTTTTGAGTGATTCCTGTCATAGATATGCCAGTGTTGCATCTCACAAATCCCATTTTTCCGGGACCAACGATGGTTACATCGCCGTAGCTCTCTATGCCTGTATCCACAAAGCCTATGTTGTTGTTGCCCACAAGGCGTATGGTGAGCCCATCTATACTGCTCTTTATGCCGACGGTGCCGGTGGTGTTGTCCATGCCGATGCTGCAGTCAATGAGTGTCAGCGTCTTTGTCTCGTCGTTGTATATGACAGTACCCTGTTTGATGTTACTGCCGCTGATGTTGTTACGATTGACTGACGTTACCTGTACCCCACCTATCCACAAATCATATTTCTTCGGTTTTATTGTTACCCATTCGTCCTTCACGCTGCTGCCATCTGTGGCATATACCTTGCCACCACTTATGTAGGCGCCTGCTGGCTCGGTGATTTCGTAAAATTCCGGAATTATAATGTCTTTCAGGCTACGGTAGCACTCCAGCACGCCCCTGGTTTTAACTTCAGAGTTGCCTTGTACCTCCATCACTGTGTTGCTGTATGAACTGAGCACACCGTAATACTTGGTACCGTCAAGCGTCAGGTCTAGGTCTTTGACATTCAATTGGTTTGCTTCCTCAGATGTCATCACTAATGCTGTGGTGCCGCTGACTGACAGAGAGCTTGCCTCTGTGCCGCAGAGCTCCAATGAGCCTGTGCTCTGTATGCCACCGCCATTAGCAGAAGACAGCGTACTGTTGCCCTTTACCTGTATCTTCAGGTCGGGCATCTCGCTCTTTATTGTGTATGCGTTGTTGCCCGTGGCAGTTATGGAAGCATTGTCAAGTATAAGGGTGTTTGTATATTTGTCATACTTCACTGTACCGTTCACTCCGCTGATTCCTGACAAATCATTACAGTTGGTATGTGTCACCTGTGTGCCGTTCACCCATATTTCATAGTCTTTATATGTAAAGTAACCTGTCTCGGGGTTAGCGTAGGTGCCTTCTATTTTTGGCCATTTGTATGGTATGGCCCCTTTTAAGTTATTGCAATCTGCAAACATCCATGATGAACTATCACAAGTCCATGAATCGTTACAATATATTGTAGTCAAGTTACCACAATTATAAAACATATCTTTCATGTCGATAACGTTAGACGTATTGAAATGGCTAAGGTCAAGACTTGTAAGCGATTTACAGTTATAGAACATCCAATTCATAGACGTCACATTTGAAGTGTTGAAATTGCTAAGGTCAAGGCTTGTAAGACCTGTACAGTCCCAGAACATAACAGCCATGTTCGTAACGTTGGATGTATTGAAATGGCTAAGATCAAGATTAGTAAGGCCTGAACAGCTTTCGAACATAGCAGACATGTCAGTAACGTTGGATGTATTGAAATGGCTAACATCAATGCTTGTAAGCAAATGACAGCCACAGAACATATAACCCATACCTGTCACACTGGAGGTATTTAAATTTTCTATACCCTCTATTTTATAAAGGTTGGTCATGCCACAAAACCACATGTGACATGTCAATGGTCTCGCATTTGAGAATTCCTCCGTGAAACGCACTACTTTAATATTTTTATTATAATCAAGCCAATACGCCGGCAGCGACATTTTTCCGGTATTTGAAGCCTTCCATGCGTTTTTCTCTGGTAATTCTCCAACTGTAAAGCAAAGCACAGTGTCGTTTTCAATGTAAGCATAAGGTACAGGTTCTGCCTTAGCAGCTATACCCATCATTAAAAACGCAAAGATTAGGAGACAAATCTTCTTAAACTTGTTTGCTGAATTCATATCTGATTGATTTTTTAGTTAGAATTTCTTTTACCTTAATATACGCAAAACGTCCGCACTTGAACGAGTTTGCAAAGGAAATAAACAACAATGTTCTTTTCCTCTGCAAAGTTACTAACTTTTTCTGAAACTACAAAATTTTAAAGGGTGGACAATTCTGTAACCTGAACGTATTTAGGTGGGTTCTAAAAATTCCCACGAGTTAAATTAGTCAATTATATGAATATCATTATGTCATCTTTTTGTTTTCTTTCGGTGCAAACTGTTAACTTCTGCGGTCACATAGCCCGCTATGGTCAATGGTCTTTACACCCCCTCCGCTTCGCTTCTCCCCCGTTTCGCGGGGGAGCGCAACCCTTATCAGCTAACATTTTGCCCTCGAAATAAATTCAAAAATCTGACAGTGGGAATTATTAGAACCCACCTTTAACTTGCGAATCCTTGCGATAAAAATCACGAAAACAAATTTTGCTCTGAAAAACGGCCTAATTTTGATTTTTTTAGCAAAACATTGATTATAAACTGTTTACGCCGATTTGAAAGAAAAAAGCAAGTCGATGAAATTGTAATATGATAGCTTTTACCTTGTAATATGATAGCTTTTACAGTGTAAAGGCTATCACTTTACGGCACAAAAGTGCGCAAATAGGAGCGTAAAAGCTATCGTTTTACACGAAAAAGCCCCGTTGCACAACAAAAAAAGTTGTGAAACGGGGCCGTATTAACATCCTTTAACCTCTATTTTGCATCCCAAATGAGTGTTTCATTTGTTCGCAAATGTAAGGGTAAAATTGAGTTGTTGGCTAATCAGATTATTGCAAGCTGTCGAACTGGAGGGTGTCCTTCTTCCTGTATGCCGACCCTGTGACTACGCAGAGGAGGTCGCCATTCTGGTTTGTGATGCGTGTCTGGCAGAACGGCAGACGGTGATGGTTGAACGTCTCCTCCGTCTCAGCTATCAGGCGGTCGCCCTTGCGTGCAGACTGCAGATAGGTGATACTGTTCTGTACACCGAGACTTACGGGTCCGTGAGAATTGGTGACAGCGGCAAAGGTGAGATCGGCAAGGGTGAAATATACTCCGCCCTGACAAACACCCGCAGCATTGAGGTGACGCTCCTCGACTATCATTTCGGCGCGGGCGAAGCCCTCACGCACCTCGGTCAGCTGTATACCGTTTTCGCGTGCGAACTTATCACCGTTATTTAGTATATCCTTCAGTGTAGCCATTTGTTTAATTCATAATGCATAATTCAGAATGCATAATGCATAATTCAGAATGCATAATTCAGAATGCTTAACTCTTAATTCTTAACTCTTAATTCTTAATTCATGAATTATGAATTATTTATAGCACTCAAAGATAGCTGTTACTGTTTCAGACTTCATCTTCGGAGTGAAGAGACTGACGATGGCAACGACAATGAAGCCGCCTACCATAGCTATGGCACCGCAGTCAATCGGGTTGATTGGGTTGCCGAGTATCATGTTTACCACTGTCAGTCCGACGCCCCACACAAAGCAAGCCCATACAGAGAGGCGAGTAACGCCCTTCCAGTAAAGACCGAGCATGAACGGAGCAAGGAAGGCACCAGCCAGCGCACCCCAAGAGATACCCATGAGCTGTGCGATGAACTGTGGTGGGTTGAGTGCAATCATGAGCGACAATGCTATGAAGAACACGATGAGCACACGCATGATGATGACCTTGCGGCGCTCTATCTTCTCTGCCACCATGTCGTCAATCTCGCCGCCCTCTACTTCGCCTACCTGTGATTTCTTATCGCGGTAGATGAGATCAAGCGTCATGGTAGATGATGATGTAAGTACAAGTCCGGCAAGTGTTGACATAGATGCAGAGAGCACAAGAAGTATGACGAGTGCGATAAGCACGTCGGGCAGTGACTCAAGCATGGTAGGCACGATATTGTCGTATATGAACTTGCCTTTCTCTGCATTGAATGCCGTGGGCACGAACAGACGACCGAAACCTCCGAGGAAGTAGCAGCCGCCAGCCACTACGAATGCAAATATTGTAGAGATGATGGTGCCGCGCTTGATGGCAGACTCATCGGTGATGCTGTAGAACTTGCCCACCATCTGTGGCAGTCCCCATGTGCCGAGCGATGTGAGGACAACGACACCGAGCAGGCTCATTGGATTAGGACCGAACCAGGAAGCGAAGTCGCCCGGCTGGAAGCTAGCGTAGAGTTCCTTGCCACGCTGCGAGAGGTCGTCGGCATTTGGAGTCATGGCAGCCATCTTGTGGAATGCCTCAACCAGACCGCCCTGACTGTTCAGCACAACTGCTATGACAGTGGTGATGCCGAAGAGCATGATGATACCCTGAATGAAGTCGTTGATGGCCGTAGCCTTGTAGCCACCGAGTATGACATACACTGCGGTGAGCACCGACATGCCGATGGCGCAATACTCATACGGTATGCCGAAACCCATCTCGAAGAGCTTGGAGATACCCATGTAAACACCAGCGGTATAAGGGATAAGGAACACGAACACGATGATTGACGCAATCACGCGCAGCCACTCGTCAGAATAGCGCGTGCCGAAGAAGTCGGGCATGGTGCGCGACTGAATGTGCTGCGTCATCAGTTTTGTGCGGCGTCCGAGGATAATCCATGCCAGCAACGAACCGATGACGGCGTTGCCGATGCCTATCCAACTTGACGACATACCGTATTTCCAACCGAACTGTCCGGCGTAGCCCACGAAGACCACTGCAGAGAAATACGATGTACCGAAGGCGAAAGCCGTAAGCCAAGGGCCTACAGAGCGGCCGCCCAATACGAAACCTTCCACCGTCTTTGCTTGACGGCGTGAATACACTCCCACTGCCACTGTAATGCAGAGGAAGATTACAGTAAGAAGAATTTTAATGAACATTTGTTTCTTTTAGTTAGTATTTTAATGGTTTCAGCCGACAAAATTACAAAAATTAATTCGTTTGACCAAACTTTTGGATAGTAAATTGGTATTTTATCTTGCGTTTTTCATTTATATACGTATCATTGCCATTGCGCAATCCATGTATGACCTCGCGTAAATCACTACGCAACACTCTGCGTATATACCATTTGTCGAGCATGTCTATCACATTGACGAGTTTTACCTTGTCATTTCTTTCGTTGTATGTAAATGCCATGGCGGTGACTCCAAACTCATTCACTACCGCGCCCTTTAGCTTGTCCTCGTCATAAGTCATCACACAGATGCCGCTGATATATCCTTTCGGCATCTCTATGTTTACATCATAGCGCATGCGCTCACCGTTGCTTTGAGGCAGTTGCGCCATGACGGCAATGTTACTGCACAGCAAACAAGCCAGCAGCGATATTTTTGTTTGTCGTAACATTGTTCAGTTCAATATCTGTTTGGTCACCATTCTTTTCATACATCACCACACGCTCTACGAGGTGTGTCTTCTGATTGAAATAAATCACTATTCGCTTGTATAATGATTTCATCTGCTTAGTCAACGGCAGATCCATCTGACGCTGGGTACTGCTCACTACGAGACTGCTCATCATTACCTTGCCAATCTCGCGGAACATTTTATTCTTCGATGTGTCAACGACATCCTTGCGGCCGCCTTTCTTCAGCATCACCTTCTGTCCGTTCATCACAAACGTATATGTATATGGTGATGTGTATTCCCACCGCAGCTTGTCCGTTGCACTGTAATACATCTTGCCCTGTGATACCATCTTGTCGCCAAGCATCTTCATTGTTTTCGTCTGCTTGAAGTCTGCCTGCAGTGTCTTTATTCCGTTGCCCGCAGTCTTTACCTGCGCCATAGCACTCCCACATACGAATAATGCTACGAATACAAGTATCCTAACAAATATCCTCATTGTTATCTCTGCTTATTTACATTTAGTCAAATACATTTGTCCCTATCACTCCACTATCACTCCCTTTCTACTCCCCTTAAACTCCCTTAAAAAGTTACTTCAGCACCAGACAGCACCAGTCTGCCTCGGTCATTCGTCCAACCTCATGCATTCCGAGCGTTTCAGCTTTTTCTAAGAGCATCGGTGCATCATCCTCATAGAAACCGCTCAGCACAAGGTAGGCATCCTTTGCCATGACATCATGGAAAGCCTCCATGTCATGCAACAGTATGTTACGGTTGATGTTGGCAAGAACAATGTCGAATATACCCTCCACATGTGTCAGTATGCCGGCATTGCCGAGCAACACCTCCATGCGGTCGCCCACCTCATTGAGTTCTGCATTGTGACGTGCATTGTCAGCGCTCCATTCGTCTATGTCATACGCTACGGCTTCGCCAGCTCCGCATTTTAGGGCGGCTATGGACAGTATGCCTGTGCCTGTGCCGCAGTCAAGGATGCGCCGTCCGTCAAGAGGAATGTCGAGCAGTGTAGATATTATCATGCGCGTGGTCTCATGGTTGCCGGTACCAAAGGCGTTGCTGGCATGTATGCCAATCTTTATAGGTGCGCTGAATTGGTCGATGTCCTCAGTGTTGCGTGCGTCATATATGGTAACCATGTTGCGCACGTTTATGGGAGCAAAGCCTTCTGCTTCCCATGCTGCATTCCAATCCTGGTCGGGTATCTCCTCTGTCTTATACGTTATCTTGACACCTTCGATGGGAAAATGCGTAAGCATGTCTTTCAGGATGATTTCGTGATATTCGTCCTGTTGAACATAACCTATGATGCCGTCGTCTGTATCCTCAAAACTTTCATAGCCGCACTCGCCACATTCATCGGCAAGGAGTTCACGGCACACCTGAAGCAGTTCTTCTGTTGTCATCGCATCAGAATCTAATGATGCTGCAGACGTGCAGTCGATATTGAATTTTGTAAGAAAATATCTCATAAAATGTTAATTTTGATGCAAAGTTAAAAAAAAATAGGGAAAAACCTCACTTATGTTAGGGTTTTTCCGTATATTTGCATCAAAAATAAAGATAATTTTGCATTTGAAAACATATCAACAGACAAATAAAGGAAAAGTAAACACTTAAATCAAAGAGGAGATACGACTATGAAGATTAAGATTTTTGCACTTATGGCATTTGTCCTGTTTGCTGGTCAGGGCGCATGGGCGCAGGACGATATGTACTTCACCCCAAAGAAGAAGGCGAAGTCACAAAGTGTAGTAAGCTCTGATGTGGTTGACGCAGATGCTCCGTATCGCTATCGCATACCTGATGGCAATACAGTAGAGGATGATGCTGACGCATACTATAGCGGTTCAGAGCGTGACATCGACGAGTACAACCGTCGTGGCACATCATACAACGGCACTCCGCAGTCTCACTATGAAGAGATTGATGCTGACGACTCTATCACCATATCTCGTGAAGAGTATGATGATTTCGTTAACAGCCGTAACATGCAGCGTTTCGACGGTTACAGCGGTTTGTCACTCATCGTCAACGATCCATGGTATTATGATTCATGGTACTGGGGTAGCCCATACTACTACAATACATGGCGTTACAACAGCTGGTATTATCCATGGTACACATCTTCATGGTATGATCCTTGGTACTACGGCTCATGGAGATACGGCGGATACTACAACGGCTGGTACGGTGGCTACTATTCTTGGCACAGACCTTACTATAGCTATCGCCACATAGGTGGTTACAACTCAGGTTATCGCCGCGGAGGATATGTCAACGGACGTAGTGTTACACATAGGAACGGCAATGGCAGTTACCATCACAGCGGACGTGCAAACTCAACTGTAAGAAATCACAGAAACGGAACGACGTCAACTCCGAGCACACCGTCATCAGTTAGAAGAAACTCTTTTGGCAGCAATTCTTCTTCTGGAGGCTATATGGGCAACAGCAGAGGCTACAGCAATAGCAACAGCAGCACCACGCGCAGCAGCAGTGGCAACAGCAGTACTACACGCAGTAGCAGCAGTAGCAGTAACAACAGCTTCGGAAGCAGTTCGCGCAGCAGCATGGGCAACAGCAGCAGCGGCGGAGGCTTCAGTGGTGGTTCTCGTGGCGGAGGCAGCTTCAGCGGTGGCGGTGGCTCACGCGGTGGCGGCGGTTCGCATGGCGGAGGCAGAAGATGATGCATAATTCATAGTGCATAATTCATAATGCATAATAATTATAACGTATAATTCATAAATTGATAAAACATGAAAAAGATACTGATTCCAGCATTGAGCCTTTTTGCTATCGGCGCAATGGCACAAGAGACATACGAGGGAGCACAGATTGCTACGCAAGACCTCAACGGCACAGCCAAATATATTGGCATGGGTGGCGCCATGGAGGCTTTGGGAGCCGACATCTCGACCATCAACACCAACCCTGCAGGCATCGGACTGTTCCGCCGCTCATGGATAGGTGCATCGGCAGGTTTTACCAGCCAGAATGGATCAAGTGATGGTTCAAAACTCCTTACCGTGGACTACGGCAAGTCTGGCAAGACAAATGCAGACTTCAACCAGTTGGGTTTTGTGTATTCCACAAGGACGGGACATGACTCGCACATCAACCTTGCATTCAACTATCAGAAGAACCGTAACTTCAACCAAATAATGCAGGCGGTGAATACCCTGAATGGCTCGTCTGCCAATATGGTGAACTACATCAAAGCATATCATTTCCCGCAATCTTTCACAATGCAGGATGATATCATCAATGAAGTAGTAAATAAAAAACTCAACTACGATGGTGACGGTGAAGTGTATGCAAGAGGAGCGCAGGGATATTCCGCAAAATATGACAACAGCGGTTATATCAGCAACTTTGATTTCAATATCAGCGGAAGCATCCATGACCAGATATATCTTGGACTTACCCTCGGTATCAAGGATGTAAACTACAAAAGCGTGAACATATATGACGAGATGCTGGCTTACAGCGGAAATACGGATGGCGATCTCTTCGGCTTCACTGACGTGCGTCGTATCACTGGCACCGGCATTGACGTCAAACTGGGTGCCGTATTCCGTCCAATAGAAGATTCTCCGTTCCGCTTCGGTCTTTACATCAATTCGCCTACATGGTATGATCTCAAGTGCCATACCAACATGAGTGCTGCAGCAGGCTTCGATGTAAACTACACTACAGACGATGGAAACGGCGGTACGCAGGACCACACCATATCATACAGATATGCAAACAACACTTGCGGTTACATTGGCGATTACAAATACTGCATCAGTACACCGTGGCGTTTCGGCCTGTCTATGGGACATACCTTCGGCAAAATGGCAGCCATTGGCGTAACATACGAATATGCAGACTACAGTGCCATAAAGAACCGTGTTGTGGAAGGCAGTTACATCGACTACTATGGAGAGGAACATCTTAATACAAGCAAGGACTATCAGATGGACGAGAACAACGATATCTCCCTCAAAGGTGTCAGCACACTTAAAATAGGTGCAGAAATCAAGCCTGTTCCAGAGCTTGCCATTCGTTTCGGATACAACTGGCAGGGAGCTATCTATACAGACGAAGGCTTCAAGAGCTATGCCATTGATACAGATCCTAACTACGGAAGTGTTGGAGCATATTACTCCACTTACGATTTCATAAACTGGAAAGACACTCACCGCCTCACCTGCGGTCTTGGCATCAATATCGGCAAAAACTGGGCACTTGACCTTGCTTACCAGTATTCCACACAGAAGGGTGAATATTATCCGTTCACAACAACTGTGTTCAATGATTCCTCAAGCAGTGGTACTGAAGACATGAACATCGGTTACGGCACTGTCGTTCACAACAACCGTCACCAGTTCAATGCAACACTGGGTTACAGATTCTAAACATGGTTTCATAAATAATCACTGGCAGGAACATCAGTTACTGCCAGTGATTATTTTATATGAGGGGAGTAGTGATATGAAGTGGTTTTGGGGGGTGATAGGGACAAATCTTTAATCCGTTTATCTACTTAAAAATAACAAGGAATATGAGAATAGGAATTATCGGCGCAGGATGGATAGCAGAGAAGATGGCTCTGTCACTTCAGGCAAAGCCGCAGGATTGCGAGGTATATGCAATAGCGTCGCGCAGTATTGAGAAGGCGGAGGCTTTTGCCCGACAATGGTCAGTGAAGAAAGCATACGGTTCGTATGAGCAACTGGTGGATGACGAGAACGTGGACCTCGTTTATATCGCTACACCTCATTCGCATCACTATGAGCATACGCGCCTTGCCCTGGAACATGGCAAGCCATGCCTGGTAGAGAAGGCTTTCACTGCCAATGCGCGTGAGGCGGAAGAAATCCTTGCGCTTGCCAAGTCAAAGGGACTCTTTGTTACAGAGGCAATATGGACACGCTATATGCCGCTGTCGCACAAGGTCAAGGAGATAATGCAGAGTGGGATTATCGGAGAGCCCCGTGTGCTGACTGCCACGCTGTGCTATATGATGGAAAACAAGGAACGCATAGTTCGTCCGGAACTGTGCGGCGGTGCACTGCTCGACCTTGGCGTGTATTGCCTTAACTTCGCACGGATGTATTTCGGTACAGACATCGTGCGGACAGTGTCGAATGTGCATATCGGCGAGACGGGGATGGACATGCATGAGTGCATATCACTGTCGTATGCCGACGGCAGAATGGCAAACCTACAGTCGGGTGCCATGTGCCTTAACGACCGTCAGGGCATTATCAGCGGCGTGGATGGATATATCCGCGTGGATAACGTAAACTGCCCAGAACTTATTGAGGTGTATCGCAACTATGAACTCGTTGCGAGTTATGCCAAACCAGCAGACATGGTGACTGGCTATGAGTATCAGGTGTTTGAATGTAAACGCTGCATAGAGCAAGGATTGCTTGAGTCGCCAATGATGCCGCATGAGGAAACTCTTTCGATAATGAAACAGATGGATGCTCTTCGTAAGGAGTGGGGAGTAAAATATCCAATGGATTAATAGACACTTGCTCGGTAGTTAAGGGGAGTTAAAGGACAGATGTATTAGACTGACGGAAAATGAAAATAAAAAGTCTTTTTGTTGTAGTACTGATGTGCTGGGCCTACATTGTCGGTGCGCAGCAGACAATAGCTGACATTCCTGTGCCACAGGGATACACGAGGGTGGCATGTGACGGATACGGCAATTACCTGCGCAAGTTGAAACTGACAGGTGACAGGAACATTCATACCTACAAGGGGGATGTGATAAAGCGTAGAAGCACATACGCCGTGCTTGACATTGACGTAGGCAACAAAGACCTGCAGCAGTGTGCCGATGCCGCCATACGTCTGTGGGCGGAATATCTGTATGGCATAAAGGCATACAAACGCATTTACTTCCATGCACTGGGCAGCGGCAAGGCTCTCAGGTTTAACGCCTGGGCGCAGAAGCACCGTTCATATTCGTATGCGACATTCCGCAAATATCTCGACAATGTGTTCACCCTGTGCAACAGTACGTCGATGGGGCGCGAGATGAAAACCGTCAGTCCGAGGGAACTGAAGGTTGGTGACTGTTTCGTATATGTAAATGAACGTGCATACGGTCACGTCGCTACCGTTGTTGACATGGCGGTGAATGCCAAGGGCGAGAAGGTGTTCATGGTGGCACAGAGTTGGATGCCTGCGCAGCAGATACATATCGTGGTGGACGAAAAGACCAACTTACCGTGGTATAAGCTCACAGACAACGGTATCTACAACATCAGCGGCTACGTCATGGACAAAAACAACATGAAGAGATTTACAAACTGATTCGCTTGACGCTGACAATCTTTATATCCTCAGCAGGTTTGCCATTGTCGTCGGTTTGCACACTTTGTATCTTCTCCACCACGTCCATGCCGGCAAACACCTCGCCAAATACGGTGTATTCACCGTCAAGGTATGGGACGCCCGGCTGCTGCTGCTCCAGATAGTAGGGCAGGGGCTCTTCGGTAGAACCTGCCCTGCGTGCCGTGGGCCATTTGCCCCAGGTGATGTAGAACTGGGTGCCGTTGCTCTTGCGCTCCGGGTTGACGTTGTCGTCGGCTCTTGCAGCACACAGTGCGCCGCGTTTGTGAAAGTGCTTCTGGGGCATTATCTCTGCATCGATGAGTCCGGCATCGTCGCCGGTGTCTCCGCCCTGTATCATGAAGTTGGGTAGTATGCGGTGGAACAGTGTGCCGTTGAGTTTTCCGTCTGCCGCAAGCTTCAGGAAGTTGTCACGGTGGAGTGGGGTGTCGTTATACAGCTCTACGATGATTTCGCCCTTGTTGGTCTGTATAGATACCAGTGGACGGTCATAGCTTGCAGGCAGGGAGGCGCTCTGTGTGAAGGCACGCATGATGGCGGTGGGGTGGCCGTCCTCGGTGAATGCCCCTAACTTATATTGTGAGGGTTTGCATGTAGGCTCCCAATAGAACACTCCGAGGCAGTGGCCGGAGGTCTTGGTGCGCATCATGTTGATAAGCGCCTGCAGCTGTGTGCGACCAGACTCCATGATGTAAGGCAGCGTATCGTTGACCTCGAAGCCGGTCTCTGTCACGATGACGTCGGTGCCGTATTTCTTGGCAAGCAGGTTGACATTGTGCACTGCCTCCATTATCAGTCGCATGGAAGCATTCTTGTAACCCTTGTTGCGTGCCCAGTAAGGATAGACGGACATGCCGATGATGTCCCACTGTGCGCCGTTGTCGCGCAGGGCGTCAAGGTTATAGTTGTAGAGGTCGTTGTCATATCCTTTGTCTAGGTGTACTATCACCTTTGCCTCTGGCATCACCTCCTTTACGGCGTCATAGCCAGCCTTGAACAGTCCGGCATATTGCTTGGGGTTCTCCTCCAACTTGCCTACAGGCCACATCATACCGTTGGAAGTCTCGTTGCCCACCTGCACCCACTTCACTGTGATGCCGTTGTCTTTAAGCATGGTAAGCACCTCCTTGGTATGGTTGGCCACATCGACGAGCAGTTGCTTGTACTTATGCTTTGCCCATGCTGCAGGTATGTTTTGCTTGGCAGGGTCTGCCCACCAGTCGCTGTAATGGAAGTCAATCATGATGTCCATGCCCTGTTGCTTGGCGCGCAGAGCCTTGACCAGCACATCCTCTTTGTTGCACCAATTGCCATGCTCTGCAGGGTCAACCCATACGCGCAGGCGTATGGCATTGAGTCCCATCTCCTTCATCAAGGCAGTGGCCTCACGTTCCTCGCCCTTGTAGTTATAGAGCTTGTGTCCGCGGCTCTCCATCTCTGTGGCCCAGCTGATGTCGGCGCCCAGGGCGAAGTCGGCGGCGTTGGCGGCTGCCAGCGCAAGCATCATCACAATGGTAACAATGTTTCTCTTCATATTGGAATCAGTATTTGCTTTTAATGGTGGGGAATTTATAGCCCCCACCTTAAGGGTGTTTTGTTTTGGACTACAAATTTACAAAAAAAAAATCAAATACAAGTTTGTTTTCAGATTTTATTCTTCTTGAAACGGTAAATTAATGTTTTTTAGGTATGCTATCGAACTTTTTCTCCAACATGCTGAAATTCTATCTCCCACATATCATATTTCATTGTAAAAGCATAGCATGTTCAAAGTAAATTCACTGAATTAGCAGAGTAAATTCACTGAATTTACAAAGTAATTTCACTGAATTTACTTTATATTATCAATGCTTTGACCTTGAATAAGCATTCATTTCCTTATAAATACGATAAACTTACAGTATCTTTAGTAAGTGTTTTCTGAATCTTGGGGAAATAATTCGCTTTCTTAATTATCAAAATTATGGTTAATTATTTGTTTGATTTGCTTTCTATTTGTTATCGCCTTCTGCCACATAGTGGCATACTAAAGGTGGGTTCTAAAAATTCCCACGAGTTAAATTAGTTAATTACATGAATAACATTATGTCATATTTTTGTTTTCTTTCGGTGCAAACTGTTAACTTCTGCGGTCACATAGCCCGCTATGCTCCCTTATCAGTTAACATTTTGCCCTCGAAACAAATTCAAAAATCTGACAGTGGGAATTATTAGAACCCACCTAAAGTTAATTCAGGGAATACTCCATGTGTTTAAATGTGCAGTGTTCGTTGTGCTCGCACACAGTGTTTTTCGTTTGCATTTTTTCGTGATTTTCTTTGTTTATTTCAGAAATAATTCTTACCTTTGCCCTTGAAAACAGTTAGTCCATGGGTTGGGCTGTGTTTTCAAGACATATTGGTTTGATGCACATACGGCAATGCCTCGTGAAGGCACCACCGCCATGACATCAAGAAAGGACGTTTACAGAACGTTAATCTTCTACTTTCAAAAGTCTGGTAAACTTTCAAGAAACTACAAGAAGATAGCGCAATCGAAACGTCCACGTGGGTGATTTTATATCACGACTGCCACCTTTTATATATTATTGTATATAATAAGGTGTTGTACTCGTATATAATATCTCATGACGTGGGCTAACTGGTTGCTTATCCTTGTAGTTTAGGTTTTACCAGAGCCTTGAAAGTGGGATAAGCGAGATGTACAGCACCCACGTCTTTTCGTTTCCTGATAACTTATTATTAACCGCTGACTCCGAGGGCGCTATAAGCTGCTTATATCATGTGACTATGAACTACAACGAGAGATTAAACGAACTTTTCGATAAATGGCGGCAGCGAAGCATCGAAAACGATGAGGCAAGAGACAGCAATGGAAATGTCATTTTCACGGCAGACGGTTTGATGAAGAAAAACGATGATACTATCGATGTGGAGAAGGAATGGAGCGAATCCCCAAAGCGGATAATGTTTCTTCTTAAGGACCAGCCTTCAGTATGGAGTGACGATACCCGCCTATGGTTGAAGGACAATGATGACAAAGAGAGAAATCTCAGGGTGGAGAGTAACAGGAATCTTAAACCAAGGTTCATCAGGAACATAGCCAATGTGTTCTATGGACTGAGCAATGCACGCACTGCGGATGACTGTTGGCTCAAAGCCATTCCCGAGGAAGATATCAGAGAACATTTCAATACGCGTCCATTCGCTTTCGTTGAATGTAAGAAGCAGGGAGGCACCACCAGTGTTGGTGACAAGGAACTGAAGACATATCTGGAGCGGTATGGAGACTTGTTGCGCGAGGAAATAGAGATTCTAAACCCTAACATATTTGTTTGCTCAAGTCATCTGATATATGCTTTCGTAATAGATATGTTCAACAAGGATGAATTGCTGACCATACCCGAGCATAACAGTATCCGTGTTCACTTACCGTCCGGAACAATAATTCTCTGCTCATACCACCCAAGCGCAAGGATGAACTATGAGGATTTCTATGAAGGTGTAATGTGGCATTACAGGGCTTACCTGAAGTATATGGCGGAAAACAATAAATCATAACACAAAGACTAATAATATGAAACACGTATATTATACATATCTTTTAACCATACTAATGAGTATGGTAGGAGCGAAAGTGTCAGCCCATGACATAGAAGTTGCGAACAGTGACGGAAAGACTATCTATTACACATATAACACAGACACTTCTGTTTTTGTTACATACCAGGGAACATCCTATAGCAGTTATTCCAATGAGTACACAGGAGATGTTGTCATTCCTGAAACCGTAACATACGGTGGTAAGACTTACAGCGTGACCAGCATAGGCTCTTCTGCGTTCTATGGTTGCAGTGGCCTGACATCAGTGACTATCCCCAACAGCGTGACCAGCATAGGCTCTTCTGTGTTCTATGGTTGCAGTGGCCTGACCTCGGTGACCATCCCCAACAGCGTGACAAGCATTGGCGAAAAGGCATTCTGTGGTTGCAAAGGCCTGACTTCAGTAACCATTCCCAACAGTGTGACAAACATTGGCAGGTATGCGTTCTATGGGACAGCATGGTATGATAATCAACCAGAGGGGTTGGTATATGTAGGTGATTTTGCATATGAATATAAAGGTACCATGCCCGCCAACACATCTATCACTTTAAAGGAAGGAACAGTAGGTATAGCTTCTTCTGCGTTCTCTAGCTGCAGCGGCCTGACCTCTGTGATCATCCCTAACAGTGTAACCAGCATCGGTTCTTATGCGTTCTCTGTCTGCAGCGGCCTGACATCTATAACCATCCCAAACAGCGTGACCAGCATAGGCTCTTCTGCGTTCTATGGTTGCAGTGGCCTGACATCAGTGACCATCCCCAACAGCGTGACCAGCATCGGCTCTTCTGCGTTCAACGGTTGCAGTGGACTGCAAAAGGTTATTGTTCCAAATATTGATATAAAGAAGTGGTGCAGTATTACATTTGGCAGTTCATCTGACAATCCGCTGTACTATGCACATCATCTTTATAGCGATGAGAATACGGAGATAACGAAACTTGTCATACCAGATGGTGTGACCAGCATCCCCAATTATGTATTCTCTGGCTGCAGCGGTCTGACCTCTGTGATCATCCCTAACAGTGTAACCAGCATCGGCTCTTCTGCGTTCTCTGGCTGCAGCGGCCTGACCTCTGTGATCATCCCTAACAGTGTAACCAGCATCGGCTCTTCTGCGTTCTATAGATGCAGCGGCTTGACTTCTGTAACATGGAATGCAAAGGATTATCCTGCGTTCTCCAGTTATTCATCCAATCCGTTCTATAATATAAGGACTCAGATAACGGAGTTTATTATTGGAGATGAAGTGACAAGTATTCCTGCATATATGTGTTATGGAATGAGCAACCTAAAATCTGTGACCATCCCCAATAGCGTGACCAGCATCGGCTTTTATGCGTTCGAAGGCTGCAGCGGACTGACATCAATAACATGGAATGCAAAGAACTGTTCAGCGTCGTCAAGTTCATTTTACGATATATGGACTCAGATAACGGAATTTATTATAGGTGATGATGTGACAAGTATTCCATCATACATGTGTTATGGAATGAGCAACTTAGAATCAGTGACCATCCCAAACAGCGTGACCAGCATTGGCGAATCTGCGTTCTATAACTGCAGCGGCCTGACCTCAGTGACTATCCCCAACAGCGTGACCAGCATTGGCAAATCTGCGTTCTATAACTGCAGCGGCCTGAAAAAGGTTATTGTTCAAAATATAAAGAATTGGTGTAGTATTGAGTTTGGCGGTTATTATTATACCAATCCGCTATACTATGCACATCATCTGTATAGTGATGAAAATACGGAGATAACGAAACTTGTCATTCCTGAAGATGTGCCCCGCATCGGCTCTTATGCGTTCTCAGGTTGCAGCGACCTGACCTCAGTGACAATCCCCAACAGTGTGACCAGCATCGGCTATGGAGCGTTCTATGACTGCAGCGGCCTGGAAAAAGTTATTGTTCCGAATTTCGATATAAAGAAATGGTGCAGTATTGATTTTGGGTATGAATCTGCTAATCCGCTGTACTATGCACACCATCTTTATAGCGACGAGAATACAGAGATAACAGAACTTGTTATTCCAGACGATATGACCAGCATCAGCCAATATGCGTTCTATGGCTGGAATACCTATGTAGTTATTCCAGAAACAATCAATCCTTACGGTGCTTTCTCTAGCAATTACTTGAAATATGCCATATATAAAAGCAAGACACCGCCAGTTGATAAATATTTTAAACCAATTGCATACATGATATTCGTACCAGAAGAGAGTGTCTTAGAATACAAGACAATGCAGAAAGAATATATGGCTACAGTTTATCCGTGGGTTAATGCTGATGTGGAATTCTACACTAAAGTGACGGTTGATGAATATGAGAAAGTAATGGCTTGCAAGGACAAGAAAACCATAACAAGCGTAGCGATGTATGACGGAATTGATGAGAATCTCACCGAAGCTATGATGAAAGACGGCATGAACCCCAACTGCCTGTACTACATCTTTTCGGATAAGGAAATTACTGGTGACAATATTATAGACCTGAAAACATGCACGGCAAATAGGATAGTATTACAGTCGAATAACATTTTCAAATGTCCAATAAGCTTCACCGCTACCAAGGCGCAGTTTACATATACTCCATCAGTATGGGCAAATGGTTTCGGCGGTTGGGAAACACTCTGCCTGCCGTTTGAGGCGTCTGCCTTTAAGGCGAGCGAGAGCGGTTATATATCACCGATATTGCTCGGGGCTTACGGTGATTTCTGGCTGCGACAGTTTGTTGGCGCATCAAGCAAGGCTCTGTACTTCTCATCTACGCTCGATGGTACGATGAAGGCTAATACTCCTTACCTGCTTGCATTCCCAGGCACAGTTATGGGCAGCGGACACCTGCAGGGACAGACCATTACCTTCCTTGGTAAGAACGTAGAGTTTGCGTCTGATGCCACGGCAGAGGTGCAGCGCAACGACAAGATGTTTGTAGGCAATTATGACAACGTAGCTGATGACGCAAGCGGTTGGATACTGAACAGCACGGGCAGTGACCTTATCGCAAGTTCGGTGGTTGGCGACAAGCCGTTCCGTGCTTATTTCCGCACCGAGGATGACTTTGCTGACTTCAATGCCGCCAAGACACTCAACATCAGTTTCGTAGAAGATGAGGAGACAGCAATCAGGGAGATAAACGAAGACCTTGACGCTGAGAACGACCTCAATATCTACAGCATTGACGGAACGTTGATACGCAAGGCAGAAAATACTTCAGGCAGTCTCAAAGGTCTGAAGAAGGGAACATATATTATTAACCGTAAAAAAGTGATGATAAGATGATGAATGTCAGAAGAACAAAGACAGCACTGCTGTGGTTGTTGCTTCTGACATCCACGGCAACGTTTGCTCAGTCCGACGGTCACTTCAGTGACAAAGACCAGGAAAGCCCTACGACGGAGGGCAACAGCGGTTACAGTGACGACAGTCAGGACAACCCCGCAACGGAAAACGGCAACAGCGGTCACAGTGATGATGAGGAAGAACCCCCCTCCGCCAACACACAGACTATAAGAGGTGATGTAAACCATGACGGTTCTGTCACCATGGCAGATGCAAACATGGTAGTGAACTATTTCCTTGCAACGGATAAGCCGGATGGCTTTGACACGACGGCTGCAGATGTTAATGAAGATGGTTATGTCACCATGGCGGATGCCAACCAGATAGTGAATATGTTCCTTAGTGGAGGACAATAAGAGTAAGCCTCAGGGAGGGTCTCCAGGTAATGGAGACGTCTTGAGAATGATGATTATTTCAGATAATAAAGCAAGCCGTCCGAGAGCGATGTTGTTCTCAGACGGCTTGTCTATTACAGGGTGTATAAGAATTCTTATTTTCTTTCGAGCAGCACCACGTTCTCTACGTGTGGTGTGTGAGGAAACATGTCAACCGGCTGCACCTTGGTGACCTTATAGCTTGCGTCGAGCAACTGCAGGTCGCGTGCCTGTGTGGCGGGGTTGCAGCTGACATATACGATGCGCTCAGGGTGAGCGTTGAGTATCACGTTTATAACGTCGGGGTGCATGCCGGCACGTGGCGGGTCGGTGATGATGACGTCGGGGCGTCCGTGCTCGGCGATGAAGTCGTCGGTAAGGATGTCCTTCATGTCACCGGCATAGAACAGAGTGTTGTCGATGTTGTTTATCTGTGAGTTGATCTTGGCATCCTCGATGGCCTCAGGCACATACTCTATGCCGATGACTTTCTTCGCTTGCTTAGACACGAAGTTGGCTATGGTGCCGGTGCCGGTGTAGAGGTCATATACGAGTTCGTTGCCGGTGAGACCAGCAAACTCCCTTGCCACGCAGTACAGGTGGTAGGCCTGCTCGGTGTTGGTCTGGTAGAACGACTTCGGTCCGACCTTGAATTTCAGGTCCTCCATAAGCAGGAAGATATGGTCGTTGCCCTTGAACAGCTTGATGTCCTGATCGCCAATGGTGTCGTTGCACTTCTGGTTGTCAAGATACATCAGTGAGGTAATCTGTGGGAAGCTGTCGGCAATGAACTGCAGCAGTCCCTCGGCTTGCTGCTCGCTCTGGTGGAGAGATTCCTCGCAGGTGCGGTCATAATGGAACTGCACTATGAGCATCCACTCGCCGGAATTGCTACACCTTATTATAATATCGCGTAGGAGTCCTACCTGCTGTCTGAGGTCGAAGAACGACAGACCGTTGCGCACTGCGTAGTCATATATGCTGTTGCGCATCTGGTTGTGCAGGTCGTCCATGAGCCAGCATTTGCTGATAGGCAGAATCTTGTCGAAGGCACCAGTGATGTGGAAGCCTATTCCGGGGGCGAAAGGCACACCAGCCTGAAGCTGCTCGCGTGTGAGCCACTGCTTGTTGGCGCAACCGAAGTCGAGCTTGTTGCGGTACTCGCTGGTCTTTACAGAGCCCTTGATAGGCATGAACTCAGGCAACTCTATCTTGCCTATTCTGGTAAGCTGGTCGTGCACCTGCTTCTGCTTGAAAGCCAGCTGCTCCTCGTATGGCAGGTTCTGCCACTTGCAACCACCGCAGACACCGAAGTGCTCACACATAGGCTCAGTGCGCTTGTCGCTGTATTTCACGAAACGCACAACCTCAGCCTCGGCGTAAGAATGTTTCTTGCGCTTTATCTGTAAATCTACTACATCACCTGGCACGCAGAAAGGCACAAAGACAACGAGGTCGTTGATGCGCACAAGGCTTTTGCCTTCAGCTGCGACGTCTGTAATGGTGACATTTTCAAGTATTGGGAAGTTCTTCTTTTTTCTTGACATAATGAAAAAAAACAAATTCAAGACAAAGTTACTAAAAAGTTTTTAAATAAACGAATAATATTGCATAAAATGTGGTAAATGTGCAAAAAACACTAAGACACATTTGTGGGATAATGCAAAATAACCTATCTTTGCAGCCAGATATTAAAAGATATCATAAAAAACACTCGTGGGAATATAGACTCCCCACCTAAATCATAAAAACCATAAAAACTTAACCCAAACAAATGTCACAAAAAAGAGTTTACACATTCGGCAACGGACAGGCCGAGGGAAATGCGCAGATGCGCGAACAGTTAGGAGGCAAGGGCGCTAACCTTGCGGAGATGAACCTTATTGGCGTACCCGTACCTCCTGGTTTCACTATTACCACTGACACTTGTAATGAGTATTACAAGGTGGGACAAGAGAAAATAGTGGAACTGCTGCAGGACGAGGTCAACGCAGCCGTGAAACATATAGAGACGCTGATGAACTGTAAGTTTGGCGATGCACAAAACCCGTTGCTCGTCAGTGTGCGCTCAGGAGCACGTGCCTCTATGCCGGGTATGATGGATACTATATTGAACCTCGGATTGAATGACGAGGTAGCCGAAGGCATGGTGGCAAAGACAGGTAATCCTCACTTCGTATATGACTCTTATCGCCGTTTCGTACAGATGTACGGTGATGTGGTGCTTGGCATGAAACCAGTCAACAAGGAAGACATTGACCCGTTTGAAAAGATAATAGAACAGGTAAAGAAAGAGCAGGGCGTAGAACTGGACAAAGACCTCTCTGTAGAGTCTTTGAAGAAACTCGTTGCTCTGTTCAAGGCTGCCATTAAGGAGCAGACAGGTTCTGACTTCCCAGAAGACCCAATAACACAGTTGTGGGGAGCTATCTGTGCAGTGTTCCGCAGTTGGATGAACGAGCGCGCCATCCTGTATCGTAAGATGGAGGGAATACCTGACGAGTGGGGTACGGCTGTATCTGTAATGGCAATGGTGTTCGGTAATATGGGCGACACATCAGCAACGGGCGTATGCTTCTCACGCGATGCAGGCAACGGTGAGAACCTCTTTAACGGCGAGTATCTGGTTAATGCACAGGGTGAGGACGTGGTTGCCGGCATACGTACGCCACAGCAGATTACGAAGGTGGGTTCGCAGCGCTGGGCTGAGCGTGCCGGTATATCAGAGGAAGAGCGTGTGGCAAAGTATCCTTCTATGGAGGAGGCTATGCCGGAGATATATAACGAGCTCAATGCACTGCAGGATAAACTGGAGCACCACTACCATGACATGCAGGATATGGAGTTCACCGTACAGGAAGGAAAACTATGGTTCCTGCAGACACGTAACGGCAAGCGCACAGGTACTGCTATGGTGAAGATTGCCATGGACCTGATAAAGGAAGGACTGATTGACGAGAAGACAGCCATCCTTCGTTGTGAGCCACAGAAACTCGACGAGCTTCTGCACCCAGTGTTCGACAAACTCGCTCTGTCTAAGGCCAAGGTTATCACACAGGGACTGCCGGCATCGCCAGGTGCTGCATGCGGACAGATCGTATTCCATGCCGACGACGCTCAGGAGTGGCATGCCAACGGTCATAAGGTTATCATGGTGCGTATAGAGACCAGTCCTGAGGACCTCGCAGGTATGGCAAGTGCAGAGGGCATACTCACTGCCCGTGGTGGTATGACGTCACACGCCGCCGTGGTGGCTCGTGGTATGGGTAAGTGCTGCGTCAGCGGTGCAGGTGCCATAAATGTTGACTACAAGGCCAAGACAGTAGAGATTGACGGCGTTGTATATAAGGAAGGAGACTATATCTCATTGAACGGCTCTACGGGTCAGGTGTATGCCGGCGAGGTGCCTACCAAGGCTGCCGAACTGAGTGGTGACTTCAAGGCGCTAATGGACCTCTGTGACAAATATACCAAGATGGAGGTGCGCACAAATGCCGACACACCGCATGATGCAGAGGTGGCACGCGCCTTTGGTGCTAAGGGAATCGGACTGACACGTACTGAGCACATGTTCTTCGACGATCAGAAGATTGTTGCCATGCGTGAGATGATTCTCGCTGACAGCGTAGAGGGTAGGGAGAAGGCTCTTGCAAAGTTGTTGCCTTATCAGAAGGCTGATTTCTATGGAATACTCAAGGCTATGGACGGACTGCATGTCAACATACGTCTGCTTGACCCGCCATTGCATGAGTTTGTACCACACGATGCTGCCGGACAGGAGACGATGGCAAAGGAGATGGGCGTAGCCGTTGAGGAGATACGTCGCCGTGTGGAGTCACTGGCAGAGAATAACCCGATGCTGGGACACCGTGGTTGCCGACTGGGCATCACGTTCCCTGAGATTACAGCCATGCAGACACGTGCCATACTTGGTGCGGCATGTCAGCTGAAGAAAGAAGGTTATGACCCACATCCGGAAATCATGGTACCGCTCATCGGTTCTATCAATGAGCTGAAGCAGCAGAAGGAGATTATAAAGAAGACATCAGAGGAAGTCTTTGCGGAGGAGAATGTAAGCCTTGAGTTTGAGATAGGTACGATGATAGAGATACCACGTGCCGCCCTGACAGCTGCACAGATAGCAACGGAGGCAGAGTACTTCTCATTTGGTACCAACGACCTGACTCAGATGACCTTCGGTTACTCTCGTGATGACATAGCTTCATTCCTGCCAGCATATCTTGACAAGAAGATATTGAAGGTAGATCCATTCCAGGTACTTGACCAGGAGGGTGTAGGTCAGTTGATAGAGATGGCGGTGAAGAACGGTCGTGCCGTTCGTCCAACTCTCCGCACTGGCATCTGTGGCGAGCATGGCGGCGAGCCAAGCTCAGTAAAGTTCTGCGCCCGTGTAGGCATGAACTACGCCAGCTGCTCACCATTCCGTGTGCCAATAGCACGCCTTGCCGCCGCTCAGGCAGCGGTCGAGGAATAATCGAAAGATGCTGAAAATCAGTTACATAAAGGGCAAGTATCTGGGAAACAGGTACTTGCCCTTAATTTTTTGTGCATGTTCTGCACGTTCTAAATGCAGAATAAGATGCCGAAAACGGGGCAAATGTTTCCCAAAAATCAGGGGTATGTTTCCCAAAAATCAGTGCCTGTTTTCCAAAAACAATCGGGTGCTTGAGTTTTCAAACAAAACTGGAACTCGTTTTGGGTAGTCTCTTAAACGTCACATTGGCACGATGTAGATTAAGAATTAATGCACAAAATAATATGTACTAATAATTTTCAGTTATGGCAACATTAAAAGCAATCGTCAAATCAAGAGCAAAAAACGGAATGTACCCTGTTTACATCCGTATTACTCAAAACAGACAGTTCTCCTACGTGAGGACATCATGGATGGTCAATGACAAAGGACTCAGTGATGACAAGAAAGACATCATTGACCCTTATGTTATCCAACAGACGTCTCTCATGATTAGTGATTACTACAACAAACTTAATCTCTCAGATACTTCAGCGTGGTCATCAAGTGAGATAATGAACTATCTTTTGGAGTTTGGCAAGGATCTTTCATTTTCAGAATATACAAGAAATCATATAGAGAAGATGAAAGCCAGAGGACAGGAACGTACATCACGTAACTATAAATGGGCACTCCAGCATTTGGAACGTTTTGCTGGAACAGACGACCTAATGTTCTCGCGTCTCACTTCATCTTTTCTTAACCGATGGATAGAAAGTCTTTCTGTGACCAATCGTTGCAAGGAACAATACCCTGTTTGTATTCGTGAGGTGTTTAAGGCTGCTATGAAGGAATACAATGATGAGGAACTTGGCATTATCAAAATCAAGAATCCTTGGGGCAAAATTGTTATTCCAAAGGCTGACATACCTGAGAAGCGTGCTATTTCTGCAAGCATGTTACGTAAGTTCTTTAACGTCGTACCAGACAGAAGTAGATTCACCCATCCTCTTATGGAACTTGGACAGGATGTAGCTTTAATCTCATTCTGTATGTGCGGTCTAAATGCAGTGGATATTTTCAATGCTGAGAAAGGGCAATATGTTGATGGCATATTCCACTATGAGCGTCGTAAAACAAGAAACTCTCGTTCAGATAAAGGTTATTTTGAAGTGCGTGTGCCTGAGTTCTTAAAACCAACATTTGAAAAGTATCTTTCTAAGAATGTTGATTCTCCATGGCTTTTCGAATTCCATGAACGTTTGTCAACTTCCGACTCTTTCTGTGCTAACGTGAATATTGGCATTAAGCAGATATGGGAAAAGGTGGATCCAAATTATAAGGAATCGTTATATGCATTCCGGCATAGTTGGGCAACCATAGCTCAAAATGAATGCGGTGCGTCTTTGGCTGAGGTCGATTTTGGATTGAACCATTCCATGAACAGGATGGCAAGAGTATATGTAAAAATTGACTATTCACCAGCATGGACTCTTAATGAGAAAGTTATTGATTTCATTTTCTTCTCAGACAAGGAGTCAAGAGAAAAGTCTCGAGAGAAAAGCAAGACATTCGAGAGGATTTCCAAATACAACAATGTTCGAGCTGAGGCATATGTAATGGGCAAAAAACTCTGTGCTCTCGAAGATACAGGTTTCTCAAATGTTGACCAGATAATGGATAAGCTTGTGACTCTACTCCCTAAAAAGGTGAGAAATACAAGAGTTCAGTTCAAAATAACCAATGTTGACAAGAACCTCACTCAGATGTATCAGCGTCTGGTGCCATAGTATTTTCTTTTTACCGATAAAAAAACTCAGATATAGCCTTGTGCCATATCTGAGTTTCTTCGTTTATTGTTTATTTACCCAGAAGATAGTTTTGCTGAATGCTTGCTAACTTCTGTAAGTCAATAAGCCTGTATCGCTTCTTGCCTGGTGATATTCTGACTGGCTCTAAGTTACCACTTCTCACCCATCTTTCAACATCAGCTCTACCAAATAACTTGTAAGCCTGAGCTTGACTTATCTCCAGTTGACCTTTTTCGACCTGATGTATTCTTAATGCAACTTTTGTTGCCAGCATATCAACGAACTGTTCAAATGTGACAGTTTGATCTGCAAATTGGAGTACTGATTTGTCGTCCATATATCTTATGATTTATTTGCATAGATAAGGAGGGGCTGCCTCCGTGTTTGAATAAATTCCGCTGCAAAGGTAGCCCCTATAAATCATAAGCGGACGGATAGCGACTATATACGATTTCTTATATAGTTGTTATATCGTTCTCTTATTTGCAGTTTGTTATACTGCTTGCATTTTACATACTTTCTTTCAGTCTTATGACGAAATTTTTGCATGTGGACTCGAAACCGATTTCTTCATCCTTTTGGTTGGATTGCTTTTTCTTGCCAAGCTTCGAATTTTTTGCCTGTGACAGACTGCAACGGAGTTGGCTTGCTCGAAGCGGCTCATTGTTAGTCGAGGAAGACAGGAGCTTGTTCTTCTCCAGGATCATCTGCCATTGAAATGGTAAAAGTCCATGTTCGCGGAGAGCACCGAAGAACAAGGCAACATTTCGGTTGCTGTTCGCCTGTAGTGGTCTTTGAAGCTTACACTCAAATAGATTCCTCATGTCTTCTGTTGTCACCTCTACCCTGAACAAACTTGTAGTTGTTGCAAACTCAGCTATACGTGCAATTTGCTCGTTTGAGAAATGTGCAAGAAAGACTGGCTTTGGCTCAACACATTTACCAGAGTTGAACAGATTGAACATCTGAAGAAAGTTCTTCTTCTTGAACTTGTGCTTTGAGAAGAAAGCATCCACAAGGTCACGACGTTCTTCAAGTAGCTCCCTGAGTTCGCAGACATGCATAAAGTGAGTTTTCATGTCAACCTCATTCAGGCCAGAGACAGGAAGATGGTAGTAGAACCAATCATTTACATAGCGAGAATACTTTTTCTCGCCATTGATGATTTCAGACTTGTACTGCTCGAAGGCGGTACGACACAGTTGCCAGAGTTCATCACCCGGCAACTCTTTCTCAGTTTTCTTGGTACAGCTTACACAGCATGGACACAAAAAGAGAGAGCACGGAGTTGTTCTTTAACCGTATCATTTTCTTTTTGTGTAAATAAAAAATGTTACTAAAAATTGAA